>Ga0315915_1005498_pt1 | contig 15805 bp, 6 predicted proteins | sample MpolbnodulesMG_FD_207738 | JGI IMG/M metagenome (GOLD analysis project Ga0315915, IMG submission 207738) | Medicago polymorpha root nodule microbial communities from Los Angeles, California, United States - branched nodules | ecosystem: Host-associated > Plants > Roots > Nodule | place: USA... | reverse complement strand
GTGGATAATCTCACAAAAGCTGTGGGGACTGGACTAGCCCATATTGGGTGAACCAGGATAACTTCTCTGTGTGATCTCTCTCAAACTCTACTCTTTACTTTCCTCGTCATTTACTTTAGTATTGCATTACTAATCGTCTTAATCCAAGTGAACTTTTGAGAGTCCAAATAGAGAAATTTTTAAAGGGTCACTATTCAACCCCCCCCCTTCTAGTGACATTTACTTCAACTTCAATATATATATATATATATATATATATATATATTGTGTTTTTACATTCTTTCTCTATTATTTTAGATTTTGTTTCAATACTTATATTTCTTTATATATTTCAGTCATTCCTCAAGTTGTCAACAAAAATGGTTGTTTAAGTAACGTTTCCCATATATTTATCACTTGCAATGGTTATTAGTCCTTATCACTTGCCATGTTTGTTGGTAATAATGATATACTGTTCTTGTAGGTACCAACCGTTGTGTTTCCTTATTACGTTTAAACGAACATGTCGTGTCTGTCTATCTGTTCTTATTGTGTTAATGAATATAAACTACGTACAATAGATTTTATGAAATTTTAATTAAAATTATAGATATTCTCTCAAAAAAATTCAAATTATAGATATAGATATTAGATATTTTTTGCTAAAAACAAATATTAGATATTTTGCACTTTCATATTGTAACAAATTTTACTTATCTTTTTCAATGATACTCCAACAATATTAAAAATATAATATCTTTTAAAAAATATAACAAATGTAATATAAATTCATATCTTTTTTAATTACACTAACAAAATAGCATTCTTTTAGTCAAACTTGCTTAAGAGTAATTAGAAGGATAAAAAACCAACCTAAAATTGTACATTTTATAGTGTGTGTGCGCGCTCTACATTATACAATTAGAAATGAAGTTAAATCTAAAATATATCTATATAGTGTTTTATAAAAAAAATAAAATTATATAGGGGATATGATTTGATACATGTACTAAGAAAATTGTAGATTTCTTTAATATATATAGGCTAAATTACCGTAGAGATCCTTTAAGTTTGAGGTTGGTAACAAATTGGTCTTAAATTGAAAGATTAAATTGAATTATGTGTGACCAAAATAACTTAAAGAATCAATTTATTATAAATTTCAAACTTAAAGGATCTCTGGTGTAATTTAACCTATATATTAATGGAGCATAGATTTATATACTTGTTGATTCATTTAGTCAACAAAATAGTTCAAACATATTAAATTCTTGTTGAAACTGGGCAATCTCTGATCTAAATTTCTAAAAGTGGGTACATATGTGAATGTTATCGATTTCCATAATGCTAATAATTTAAAGAACTTATTTTTCCATCCTACTCATTTTCCAGCGTCCTCTAAAATATCCTCTAAAGAATTATATAATTCAAAAAAGAAAAAAATAAACCGTTAGAATTACATAATTTGAATTATCTCTATATATAAACAACGATCAGAACCTCCTCAAATTTCAGCATTCGCGACTTTTGCCTTAAAAAAACACCAAAAATTAAAGTGAAAAATGACAAAAACTATCAAATAAAATTATAAAAATACCACCAAAAATTAAATAAAGCTAGTGCAATTTTTTCCGTATTTTAATGAGAATACGAAAAAAATAAAATAAGAAATGGGTGTAAACGAAGAAATTTTGGATTTTGAGGGACAGAGTCTTGATTTTCTGGGCAAGATTAAAAAAAAACCGACATAGTCGCCTACAAACTTTTTATTTTACTTTTTCAACTAAAATTGTGCACTTCACAATAAACACATTGGGGCAGTTATAATGGTTCTTAAATTGAAAATTACTCGTTTCACTTTTGAGGAATAACCGTCGTTGGCCCAACGACAATTGAAAAAAAGAGTAATTTCAAAAGTAAAAAAAAAAAAAAGCAATTGTCTAAAAGAAAAAGGCAAATATTAGATGAAATTGTAAATAATGGAGTCCAACTACTGTTTTGATGAATTCTTAGTTTCATAGATTCGTTTATGCATCTGTGTTTTGAAGTATAGTTAACTACCGTTAGAAGTGAATGGTAGTTAATTATCATTGAGGATATTTTCGTCAATTTGGGGTGTTGTGAGCAATCACTGGCCGTCTAAAGAACAATTTTGTACATATATTTTGCGGTTCAAAGAAACAAGACTTTGTATTTTGAGATTGTGGAGTTAATTCTACGGGCCATACGAACCAATATATTTTTTGGATTTTTCTGATAATATGAAAAAATAAAATAAAAATGGGTGCAAACGGAAAAAAATTTGGATTTTGAGGGGCATGAGACTTGGTTTTTGCGGACAAGTTTCAAAGGAAACCGGCATAGTCGTCTACAAACTTTTTATTTTATTTTTTTAACTAAAAATGTGCACTTCTAAGATTAAAACACAAGAAACACATTGAGACACTTATAATGCTTAGTATGGTTCTTAAATTGAAAGTTGCTCGTTTCACTTTTGAAAATGCATTTTCCCCAACTATCTTTGGCCCAGAGACAGTTGAAAAAAAAGAGTAATTTCAAAAGGAAAAAAAACAATTGTCTAAAAGAAAAAGGCAAAGATTAGATGAAATTGTAAATAATTGAGTCCAACAACTGTTTAGGTGAATTCTTAGTTTCATAGATTTATTTATGCATAGTCGTTTTGAATGATAGTTAACTACAATTAGAATGGTAGTTAATTATCTTTGAGGTGTTGTGAGCAATCACTAGTTGTCTAAAGAGCAATTTTGTACATATATTTTGCGGTTAAAAGAAACAAAACTTTGTATTTTGAGATCATGAAGTTAATTCTATGGGCCATTCGAACCAATAAATTATTGAGAATTTCTTTTCCCACCATACTGACTTCTAGTGTGCCCTCCATAATTTCAAAAATACTCTCGGGGTTTTAGATTATATAATCCGAAATGAGGTTTTCCCCTATATTTTTGATGGATTTTTCCACCAATTTAGATTATAAAATCAGAAAAAAATTACTTTGGATTTTATAATACGAACATCCTCTATAATCAAACCAGATATATTAGTTAATCGATGAACCTAAAAGTGTCTTTTTGCTTATGATAATGACCAGAGGGAGTACTTTGGATTGTATAAGGTGTATTCCAATTATAAATTTGAAGTGCTTGTTTTTTCGGATTTTAAAATCCGAACACCTCATATACACCCTCACGTGTCAAAAAATCATAAGAAAAACGGATTCACATTATATAATTAGAATTGTATCAACACAAAAGTTGAATCAATTTTGTGACAAGGATAGCCAATTCAAGAGACAAATGCTTTTTTCACTTTTAAAATTCCTCTTTTTCCAACTGTTGTCATACACTTTTAAATTTTAAGATACTACCACAATATTTTCAAGACCTGTTAGATCACCGTTATAGGGTCACTCGGGTCACCCTCTAAATGTGAGGGCGTGTTAAGAGTCTTAATGAGATATGGCTTGAAAATATATTTATAATTGTGGGAGACATCTATCACCATACAAGTCGGTTTTGCAATGTTGAGTTAAGTTCAATCATAATTTTAAGAAGGTATCAGAGTCTGGCGAAGATCTTCTGGATTACTCGCTATCAAGTCACTTGAATCACTCCTTAAATGTTTAGTCTAAGAGTGAGGGTATGTTAAAGGTCTCATACTAGATGAGATATATGACCCAACAATATGTTTATATAAATATAAGTGAGAGTCTGAGAGACATCGTCGTCTTACAAGCCTTTTTGTAGGATTCAATTAGACTTAACCCAAATTCATTCATGTATTCTAATTCTAATTTGGAATTGGGTTATAGTTCATCTTCAATATTGGATGTGAAAGGAGTGTAAATGGATTAGTGTATCACAAGACAGACCAATTTGAGGGAGTTTACCTGTATTGATTCTACAATGGTAAAATGCAACAACTATTATAAATTACAAATAATCTACACTTGTACGAATGCTGTAGAGCAACAAACAAGAAGCCCATTGAAAGGCAAAAATGTTTCTTCCAGGAGACATCAATCCCTCTATCCTTTGTCAGCTCAAGAGGGTCTTTCCTTACCAATATCTTAGTTCTTGTTTTTCCTCTTTCATATTATCACTTTTGTCCCTGAATATAAGTCTTCTTTGGGGGGAAACAAATTGTTAGCGTTCTATTTCAAATTAGAAGTAGCACAGCCTCTATTTAAATATGAAGCAATAAATGAAAGGACGTACCATAGATAGTTACAGTTATACACTGGCTAACAGAGAAATCTCTTGTACTCTCTCTAGACAAGAAGATTGATAATACAAAATTCAAATCAGAGTTTCTTCTTCTCTATATTTGATGCATTAATTTGATCATCCCTTAACGCCCCGTAACAAAAGAACCGTCAGTCCCGACATGTTTTCATTCACTAATGTTACTTATGTCACTTCAAAACACAAATTGACAAGCTAGAAACATTTATTCAGAAGCAGGTTGCAATCTTTGCAGAAGTTCTCAATGATGCTATCAAAATCATGAAAGAAAACTACGTGCATAATAGGAGGAAAAAAAAAAACTACGTGCCTAATATGGGTCTATCAAACCAACAAAAGAATATGTTTTTTTAGACGATCTTCCAATTTCTCTCTAGTGCAATGCAGATACGTCTAAGGCGAGTCACAGCACTTAGTGGATAAGATGAAACTATAGTCGAACAAATCGAAACAAAAAATTAGAATAAACAACAAATTATGAGATTAGTGATGACCATAATATAATAAAACATAAAAGTGAGGTGTTAACTATGACAATAATAATATCAGAACCAGAAAGCTATTACTACTTAATAGCCATGCCAAAGGATAAAAAAAAAAACCATGCAATTGTTGGCTTCTATCTACCAATTACGAAAACCATTTATGCTATAGTTCACAATGACCATCAAGGAAGAGCATTTTAGTTACAATGTTCCCATGAGTAAAAGATTTCTGAAGATTATTTAACCAATGATCACAGGATAAAGACATCAGGCAAGATTTTTTGGAACATTTCCCTGTTTTAGGCAATTGCTTATCAGAAAATCAGTAGGAAGGCTGAAGATAATTCTATTAGAAAAAGATATGATCCTGCCAACTAAATGTCAATCCTTAATATAAAAAAATACGTTTTGTTAGATCTATAACTAATGATCATCTTGGAATCAATAAAGCAATCATGTTTCTAACAGTCGAAAATTTTGTGAGTGGTTCTCCATAATGTGTAATTATAAATAAATTTACTTACATACTTTGAGTCTTTGACATGTAAATATGTATTGGCAACTTAGTGCAATCAGGCATTGCTTAGTATCCAATACACAAGATTAAGATATAACCATTTCAGATTTGGACAGGTTGATATGTTGACTGTATCAAGATTACTCATTCGTAATCCTACTAAAATATCATGTTTCATTAAAAATCTAAACTAATTTCAGTCAGGATATTATCTGCATTATATTTTAATAGATTGGAAACGCATTATCAAAATTATGCATGATATGAATGCTTCAAGACCTCATGGATTTTATTAAAATGTCACTAGGGGTAGGTCTTACAAACTTTGTTCTCTCCCATATGCAAAAGACATGTCAATCATTAACAAGAACTTGATTCTCTCACATATACGATTTGGAAAAGCATTGTAACCACATGTTAAAACTCAAATTCGAAATAAACATAAATATTTATGAGCAGACCTAATATGAGATCATCAATGGAGTCGGCATCAATTTTTCCATGGGGTATTGCACCAACCTGAACAAACAGACAAAACAGTAAATCAAAAAATAACAGACAATATCTCATCTATAAAGTGTACATAAAGGCTTCCAAAAGCTTACCACAAATACAAGATTCTTAACATAGTTAGCAGCACTGAAGTCCCTTATTTGGACTGTCTTTGGTAAACTAAAAGAAAGACCTACAACAGCACAAAAGTATCACATCATAAGAAAACTCTTCACAAAAGGCATTGACTAGTTATAATTCTCACCTATTTTGCACACGTTGAGAGGTAAGTGTTTAGTCACAGGATTTTGAACTAACTTTAAAAGCTTTCCCTCATTGCCCTTTGATTTGATACTGATTTTTTGCAGCAACTCCGCTAAAATAATTATTGAGTGTTTTGAAGTGGGGAAAAAGCAAAGATGTCAATATGATGACCAAAGACAAGAATGAGAAATGAATTATTGAGTAATCCGACAACTCATTATTTGAAGAAGAGCCTAAATTCCATGAACATTCGAGTATTACTTTTCCCACTCTATTCCTTATTAGGGCGACCTATAAATTTTCCAAAAATGCTCTTGTGCAATTCGGATTTTGTAATCCTAATTCAGTTTTTCCTTTGTTATAGGGTGAAAATTTGAGTTTTTCACAAATTCGGATTTTTTCCGATTATGTAATCCGAAAACTTCAAGAAATAGGGCGCGCTATTTGATTTTTTCGGATTATATAATCCGAACACCCTCTTTCAAGGGAAAACCGGTTCGGATTATATAATCCGAACTGTATCAGCACAAATTCTAAACATGTTTATAACATAGATTGTCATTTTATGGACAATATTAATCTTCCTAACTCTCATCCTTTTGTTTTGGGTCATTGTTACCTGTTCTTAATCAAAAATCGGGTTTTCGGGCTACTTGATCGGATTGCTCCGAAACTTCCCCAGAAAATCAGAAAAAATTCAAGGATCGTGACTCCCTTAAAAGGAACTTCTTACGGGACTCCGCCCCTCAAAATCCAAAATTCCATTGTTTAGACTCATTTTTAATTTTTAAAATTTTTCTTATTCTCAGAAAACTCCGAAAAAATTTGCATTAGTTTTATTTGATTTTTAGAATTTTTTGGTGGTATTTTTATGATTTTATTTGACAGGTTTTTAGCATTTTTTACTTAGTTTTTTTGTTGTTTTTAAAAGCAAAACTCAACTGCTGAAATGTGAAAGAGTCTCATGGCTGATTATACATAAGAATTGTTCGGATTATAAAATCTGAAATAGTGAAACATGAATTTGGATTTTAAAATCTGAATTGCACAAGGACATTTTTAGAAATTTTACCGGGCGCGCTAGTCATGGAGTGGAAAAAGTAATACTCTAGGTAATTCAGAGTGTGTTTGGATGGAGTAATTGAGAAATTTTGAAGAATTTAGAATTCTAGGTAATTCAAATGATTCAATTAAATTGCTTTCATTCCTAAATATTATTGTTTGGATGGAGAAATAAAAATAATAGTCATATTTTTGGGCAACTTTCATAAAAAAAAAATTTTGGGCCAAATTTGAAAACTGAAATTAAGGGTCAATTTGCAAATTTCAAAAATTTTGAGGGGTCGAATTATAATTTTTGAAAAATTTGAGGGGTCAAATTGAAAATTTGAGGACCAAAATGCAAAATTTAAAAATTATAACAATGAAGAATTTTGAAATTCTTAACATTTAGGTGTCATTTGAAATTCTTTAAATTTAACTTGGACAAAATACTTTATAAATTTCCATCATTTTGAAAATTCTTCAAATTATTATCCAAACAATGAAATTCACATCAAAGTATTTGAATTTTCTTAGAACATTCCCTCATCCAAATACACTCTAAACACTCGAGGTGAAGTTCATGAAGAAAACACTATAACGTTTCAAACTTTTGAGGTGGTATGCAATGCTTTATTCTAGGAAAACTACAATGAAACATAAAACAAAGTAAAATTATTCAGAAGGCCAGGCGAAGCTTGGTTGTAATTGGACTTTTCGAGGACACAAGACCAACAAATTTGTCACGTGAATCACATTCGACTGCCAAACAAACACTAACCAAAACATGAAATCAGCTCATTGTCAAGAAATAAAAACAGTAGCTAACAATATATTCAGCTTCTTCATCCCCTACAGCTTGATCCGATGTTATGCAGGATAGAAAAAAACAACGAAATCTAAAAAAGCAAGTACAAGAACTAATTAAACGAATCAAACAGATTGCATAAAATATTTAAACTTTTTTTTATCAAAAACGACAAACATAATTAAATAATATTTAGAGAAAGGGAAAATAAGATGTCATGCATACAGGAGAGGAGAGTTGCAAAACTTCCTTCAGGGTGACGAGTCAGAGGAGGTGTCGGAGCATTTGAGAGGGTATCAATAGTGCATAGAAGCATCATCATCATTGATCAGACAAAAACTAGCAAACGGCAACCAAGCGAGGGTGACTCTTTTTTCTTTTTCTCTACAATCTGTCTAGCAGGTTGGGGTAAAAATCTGTAGTTTTACTTTTATCGATCAATAGAAGCATGGTAAAAAACTCAAGCAAAAAAAAAAGTTGAAAAATTGTTAATAATTTTTTTCTTTAAAAAATCCCTAAAAATATAAACTTCTTTAAATTTTTTATTTTTTTTTATCTCAAACTCAATCAAGTCATCAATGATTTGGTTCCGAGTAGACCATAAAATATATAATTTAAATAAATGAAAATTATAAGTTTTTTTTTTTAAACTCAACATTTAACCTAACAATCGATTAATATAACATGAGACCTTAAGAATACCACACTCTAATGTCTCAAACCAACACCACTAGGTCAAGTAGGTTAGTAGATATACATTGAGAGCACAAAATAGTTTTACGTCGTTATCCAATAAAAAAATCATATTATCATTTATTCTTACTTTATAACCCTTTTATCAATAATAACTATCAACTAAATCTAAATTTTGTTTTAAGAATTAAATTGAGTCACTTATAAGGGTTGATTGAGATTTCTCAATTGTGTTTCTCTTGCTTCAAGTGATTAACGTTGGGGGGGGGGGGACAACCATACTCTACGTACAATTGCTTTTAAGAAATGCATAAATAAAAGCATAAGGACAAAAGGAGAAATTGTGAATATAATGATATAATAACCATATATGCCTAGAAAAACTTCAATTGCTTAGTTTGTATTTGTGTGTTATAATGTATATATCTATCAAATATCAATCAAAATCATATATGCCTAGAATATGTATCCTTTATATCCGTATACCTTTGAAATGCCTAAACACATTGTCCATTTATTTATGTTTTTTTATTTTGTATATGCACAGATATGTCTGGGGAGGATGAGCAGCAGCGGCTCATTAGAGAGGACAAGATGCGCAAAGGTAAACAGGCGAGTACCGCTAGCGCTCGGAGGGAGTGGGTGGACCAAAATCCGTATGTCTCAAAGACTCGAAAGCGAAGGGACCCGAGGCTAGTTGGTGATACCTCACAATCACAAATGGATTACTCCTCCCAGGTGGTTGATCCGACACCAGCACATGATTATGCTGTGTATGAGGAGGGTTTTGCTGGATATGATCGGATGGAGGAGCAGGCTGTGTTTTATCAGCCGCAGGAGGAGGCAGAGGATGAGGAAGTGGCAGATGATGAGGAGGTGTCAGAGGATGTTGAGGAAGATTATCTTGAGGCAGATAATATTGTGCCTAAGCGTGAGCCTGAGCCCGAGCCTCGGCGGTGTCGTCATGTTCGTTGATACCGCCCTGCCCTGTTGTAGGGCCTCCCTTTCCTGGAGGTCCTGAGACCACGATATTGTTGACCGACTACGCGAGGCACGTGAAGATCCCTCTTTGGGTGAACCACCATAATGTAAGTGTTTAAATACTTTAAAATTCTTTAAATGCTTTAAAGTGATTAAAATTTGTAGCGTAAGTGTTTAAATTATTTAAATGACGCTTGCATAAGTGTTTAAATTCTTAAAAGAATGTAGCGTAAGTGTTTAAATTTTTTAAAGAATGTAGCGTAAGTGTTTTAATTTTTTTAAATAATGTAGCGTAAGTGTTTAAATTTTTTAAAGAATGTAGCGTAAGTGTTTAAATTCTTTAAGTTCTTTAAATTTTGTAGTGACAATGTCTTAATTCATATGATTTTCAGATGTGGTATGATGGGGAGTACAAGTGTATAAATGCATGGAGAAAGGTGAGAGAGCTTCCTAAGCCGGAGAATACTTTGAGGTGGTTTTGGGATCCTGTGGAGTCGTCTGGCTTATATCATTTGATATACACAGAGTTTTCGACTGTGACCCATGCCATGGTACATGCTTTGTGCGAGAGGTGGCACACGAAGACCAGTAGTTTTCATCTACCTGTGGGGGAGATGACGATCACTTTGGACGACGTGTATAATCTCCTCCACCTTCCTATTCAGGACCGCATGCTGGACCATGACGCGATAGTGGATTGGGACCGTGGGATTGATTTGATGATTAAGTTGTTGGGCATGTCAGATGTTGTTGCTCGTGCTGAGGCAAAGACTGAGTATGGTGCTCATATTAGTTATCCCACACTAAAGCGGCTTTATGAGGAGCACTTGACAGAGGCTGGACGGCTGAAGGACCCACAGTCGAGGGAGGAGATGCTGGAGAGAGATAAGAGGAGGAGTTGGTGTGTGAGGAGTTTTCTTCTATATCTCGTCGGTAGTGCGCTGTTCACTAACAAAACGAAAAGACACATCGACTTGATATATCTTGATTGTATGGCGGACTTGCAGGCGATTGGGAAGTGGTCATGGGGAGGGATGACCTTTTCTTACCTATAGGATTATCTGGATGATTTTGTTCGTATGAATAACAGAACGATGACTGGTTGTGTGACCCTTCTCATGGTAATAATTTAATATTTATCTTCATTTATTTATGAATTTATTTTATAATTTTTATCATCATGTTAGATTTTTTTTTCTTCCTAAGTTCGACTACATTTATTTAGGATGTTATTTAAATATTTTTGTGAAGTTTTAATAATGTATTATATTTATTTAATATATAACTCGAATATTCATTTTTGTGTATTATTTATTTGTTGCAGGGATGGATTTTGGAGCATTTGCTAGGTTCGTACCCATGGAAGAAAAACACGAAGTGGAAGCCTGACAGACCATGTGCGGGGAGATGGCTTACTAGAAGAGGGCATAAAGATGTGCATCATTACCGCTTACAGCTGGATCGCTTAGACGTGGATGATGTGAGATTTTCTACTTATGATGATCACAGAGCAGTGCGCCCTTTTCAACTTATGTGCACTTACTCGGGATGGCTAATGTGCGGGAAGGAGAGGGTGTACCATCATTTACCTGAACGAGTAAAGAGGCAGTTTGACTTTGTACAGGACGTTCCCAGACATCCGTCAGATGCCGCTGAGATGCTGGCTACTGTGTTGCTAGACCCCTCTGCGTGGTTCTACCCTGATTGGAGACATAGGTGTCAGAGACCATGGCATCATTTGCCTGGCTACATGGTTTGGTATGCCAAAGTCTCTCACCCTCGTATTCTCCCACCTGATGAAGGATCTCCTCCCAGGCCGGCGAACGTTGAGCAGATCATAAAGGAGGAGCATGTCAGAGAGTTACCTGACACACTGACGATCATAGGGATGTGGTGTAGATAGCTGATAATGTTGTGGCCAGAAGCGGCGAGATGACTAGAGAGGAGCCGGTGCAGGAGATGATCCGGATTGGCAGTATTGGTCGCTCTTCCCTTACGTATCAGATTGCCAGGCAGCGCAGGGGGTAGAGGCATCTTAGGCAGCAAGGTTGATTCTGATTAGGCTTTTTTTTTTATTACATTTTGACTATGATGATGGTGATGTATTATTATGACATGTTTCGTACCGTTTTATATTTCTATGACATTTTCGTACGTTTTATATTATTTCTTGCGCTTTATTTTTATCATGTCAAATATAACTTCGTACATTTTATATTCATGAATTTGCAATTGCATGAAAAAGAGTGAAATAATTTGTTTAAAATGTATAAAACATGTTCAAATGTGGAGAAAAAGGGAAGGAGAAAGCTGCTGGAAATTGAACCAAGTATGCAACGACAATTAAAACTGATGGTTTCAGCAGCAGTTAACTGTTGCTGACTTCCTCAAACGGTAGTTAACTACCGCTGGTGGCTTTTTTGAAATTTCCTTGTGTCATTAGGAAGGTTTCAAAGTCAGAACATCAATTTTCCAATATCTAAACTGTCTTTTTCCTTAAGCTCACACACATAAGACCATCTAACTCAATAAATTTTATTTCCTCTTGTCACACCTCTCCAAAAGGAACTTTCTTTATATCATTGCAACCATTGAATATGTAGTAGATAGGAATAACATATTAATTGTGACATAATATCAGAATTTTTTTTTTAGGAGACCACATTAGAAACATCTGATTCTGCTATAAGATTCATAAAACACATGTCTTTTGCAAACTCCAAACCCTTCCGCATAGCTAAAGTTTCGGCAACCTCTGAGTCTGGTAAAGAAAAGACTTGCCAGTAGCTAGCAGCAGTTATGACAACACCTTCATTATCTCTTACCACAACACCAATACCTCATGTACCCTCCTCTATCGGACTTGTTACATCAACATTAACCTTATAGAAACCACTAAAAGGAGGTGTCCAATGAACATCAGATACAGGCAAAATTGGACCCCCACTTAGTGCCTCCAACAACACTGTATTAGCACTCTTAAAATTCACAATAGATCTTTGTGCCTTTTGAACAATGGCAGTCACATCAAAATCAGTCCCCTCAAAACATTACTTATTTCTCTCCAACCACTCCAAAAAAGGTACGTACCTGGGATCATGCAGATTAAATACAACACCTAGAGAGGAAGCAAACCATATCTGCTTTGACCAATGACACTCCATAAAAAAGTATGAAATTGTCTCGTCATGATGCCCACAAAAAACACATAATGGATCACTACTTATTTCTTTTTTAAAAAGATCATTTTTTACCAGTAGTTTTGCATGTAGAATCCTCTAGGAAAAATGAATGTGTCTAGGAATACTTTTTATTTTCCATAATTTTTTCCACACTAGCTGATCATTGTCCTGCATTGAGTTATGGGAGACTTTTACTTCACACATTGCCTTTAAGAAACGGTATGAACTCTTCATATAGAAAATAGTTGACCGTGAAGCACCCCACATAAATTGGCAATTGAAGAATTTGTTCAGCCTCAAAAGGGAGAAAAATGTCATTAATTAAAGGGGTATTCCAACATCAAATATCATGATGAATGAGATCTGAAACAAACATAATATCACAATTAGGAGGTTTAGGGGACCAAATCTTGTGTCCATTTTGATAAGGAAGCCAATTATCCTCCCATATGTTAATTAGACGACCATCCCCTACTCTGCACAAACCAGCTTTCTCAATAACATCCACACGAGCTTGCAGAATACTTCTCTAGTTATAACTTGGGCAATAACCAATTGAAGCTCTCAAGAAATTACTTCTAGAAAAATACATTGCATTCAAACATTATGAGATCAATAACACATTAAGTTCACACGTGGCCTGATTTATTTCAAAGTGATAAATCCATGTACATAATGGAGAATGGTTCAGGCAAACAGACAAAAACGAATGACCGTTGAATTTTATCTATTTCTTGGTATTTTTCAATGTTGCTATTGACTAGTGGTATTTTTTAAAATTTTAAGACACAACAAAAGTCACCAAATTCTAAATTAATTGGAGTAACATGCTTGTAATCAATCACAAACTTCCATAGTATATGTAACTTACATACTATAGCCAAAATATGTGGCATGTGGTATGTAACACTTATTCGGCTAATTTTTGTGGTTGCGCGTGATAACTCTCATGCTAGTGGAATTGTGGCACCCATGTTCGGCTTCGTTAGTATTCTTAACATCACGGTGGTCAAACAATACGCTCTGTTGACAGAACAATGATATAATTGTATGTGGATGAAAAAACACCTACTTAATAGAAAATAGACCGGATGAACTCATACTCAAGAAAGAAATTGCTAGATATATAAATTGTAAATAAAAGTTTCACATTAAATGAAAAAAAGGAATATTATACAATATATAAATTGACATCATAGCCATCCCTAAAAAAAAATTGACATCACAGCCAATTCTCATCCGAACTAATGGAGAACATTATATGACACTTCGAGAGAAAAGTCACAGATTGCAAACAAAGGTCGACGTGTTGACTTTAGCAGATAGGTGTTTTATCCAAAAACAATTGTCAAACAGAAAGTAATGATCTTTGTTAGATAGGAATAACATTAGGAAAATTTCATGGTGAAGTCGTGAAAATGACTTTTTTGATGAAGTTAACACTATAACATCAAAATTGTAGTGAGTAACACCCCACTGTTTGTACAGTGGCATCAAAAGTTTAGTCCTCATAATATCATCAATTCATCAGATTAACAAGTCTACACTTAATCTAATTTTATCATATCTTGTTTTAAGTATAACACCCCATAAAGTGTAACACTCAAGACTATCACATAATATCATCAAATATGTTTGCATGTTAAAGATGTCAACGATAAATTAGTAGCTGTAAGTCCAAGATGTTGCAAGCATTACTAGATAAATTACTATTGATCATTAATCAATAATTAACAATTTAAAAATAAATCAAACATTAAAATTAAAATTAACTTTTTCAAAAAAGTCAATTTCCTGACTACACCGTAGAAGCTCCCCATAACATTAACTATGACAGAATATCGGGAAAAATTATTTTTTTAGGATAAAATATCGGCAAGTTACTGAAGATTGTTTTAGAATAAAAAACTATTTTTACAAAAGTAATTGATATTATTATTTAACCATGTGTTAATAAAACTGGTCTTTTTTTTTCCTCAAAAAAAAAAAAAAACTGGTCTTTTTTTGTTTTTGTTTATCTCCATATGTGATATTTTGCACTAACAAAACACTAAGTTCCTTTCTCTCAAAAAAAATAAAAATACTAAGTTCCTTATTATTTTCAAAAACTAAATAACATTTTTGTATATGTTGGTTTGAAATACTTCCATTCTTTCTTAGAAAAAGAAAACATATTAAGTTCACACACAGCCTGATTTATTTCAAAGTGATAAATCCATGTACATAGTGGAGAATGGTTTAGGCAAACAGACAAAAACGCTTCTTTGGTATTTTTCAATGTTTTTATTGACTAGTGGTATTCTTTATAATTTTAAGACACAACAAAAGTCACCAAATTCTAGTAAATTAATTGGAGCAACTTGCTTATAATCAACCACAAACTTCCATATCATATCTTTATGCACGCGGTTGGTTTTATATAGTTTATGTATAAAAAAATTACAGTCATGTTTGAATGAAAGAAAATTTGTACTTGGAAAAGAGCAAAAAGTCAACTAGAGTCGCTCCTTTCATAGAAAAAACCTTCCAAAAGCATTAGATCACATTAGAGGAAGAAATCAAACTCAACCACCAATGAAATTAAAGCCTTGGATGGAGGAATTTGTACGAAAGATCGATTAGGAAACAAAATAAAAGAGTATATTTAATGAAGCATGCAACTAAAAAACTTAAACTAACAATTTTGTGTTAACTTTTCGATTTTTTAGAAGGTAAATAAAGTTTGATCAATAATTTAATTATTTTTTAAAAATTAAACTCAACTTCTTTTAAACAATTTATCTTTAGTGGAGTTTATTAACTATTTGAGCCTATTAAATGTTTACTTATTCTAAGATATTTTCTTTGAAAAAATTGCATGTTAATTTGATATACAATCCCACCAAACACTCCCACGTGCATAGCTGGTTCAACTCGTCCAATTCAACACTTCACAATATCTTTTAACAATATATTCAAGTTAGTCAAGTTTGCTTTATGTCATTCGTACGTGCATGTATTTCTTTTCTTAGTAAAAAAGTATATTGTATTATTGGCTATCAATACGTGTCGTTTTGTTGTATATTATTTTAACTCAAAGTAATAGAAACATCATAGAA
>Ga0315915_1005492_pt1 | contig 15813 bp, 13 predicted proteins | sample MpolbnodulesMG_FD_207738 | JGI IMG/M metagenome (GOLD analysis project Ga0315915, IMG submission 207738) | Medicago polymorpha root nodule microbial communities from Los Angeles, California, United States - branched nodules | ecosystem: Host-associated > Plants > Roots > Nodule | place: USA... | reverse complement strand
TACAGGGAAAGGTAGAGAGTTGAAGGATAAAATTATGGGGTATCTTTTGGAAATCATTTGTGTTAGTTACGGACAGAGAATATTGTTTTCTGTAGGAGCTTGGCTCTATGGGCATTAGGATATTCATCCTTTTGCAGTTATCTTTCACTTTTATAAATAATACACTCCTTTGTTAATTGTTGCTATTGTAATTCGAGTTCGCATAAAAAAGTACTTCATCTGATTGGCTAAATTCATCTGTCATTATAAATTATAATATTTGTAATTTTTCCTGGGATAAATTGCACGAGCCACAAAACTGGTTTTATTATTGGTAGAACTATGGTTTCCTTTGGGTTTTTTCTTCTTCTTTCTATACCTGTTTTTTTCAAAGCATTTCTTATACTTTCTATTTACTTATTATCTGAAATTACTTTACAATCCCCTTTCTATTTTACCTCCTGGTCTCTTGATTTGTGGTCTCTCAAGATTTTACATATAAAATATTGTTGCATAATACATTCTAACAGAGTACATGTCTTTTTTGTAGCGATTATTCCTTCCAAGATGTTTGAAGTACAGGATAGATGCTAGACAAGAGAAAAGGTAAAAACCTATCACTTATAATCTTCCCTCCCCCCATTCACTTCCTTTTCTCTAACAGATTTATGTCAATCATAATGGATGTTTATGCTATGTTCAGTTCAAATAGAAGGATTTTATAGGTATATATCTGTGAAGTCTAGGAGCCATTTTGCGGTGGTTACTATATAACTGAAATTTTCCCTTTTTTTTTCTGACATATGTATTTAATATTATATGTTAATCATCACAAATGACAACCTAAAGCTACGAAGCTCCCGTCATTGTTTGGTCCAAAGAAGGGCCGGATCCATTGTGGATGAATTATTTATAGACTGTTTGTTTTTGCAAGAGATTGATTCATAACTTGAACCAATGTCATCCACTTGAACCCGGGATCTCCATATGTGATTAATTTTAAGAGATTATGGACAGTACCTTGTATTTCCAAGAGATCGATTTCATAGTTTGGGAATGGGGAAAAAAGTTGAGTGTATTTACTATTATAATAAAATTAGTGACAAGACGACTTTGATATGAAAAGGGATATTGGCTCAGTTGAATGAATGTACTTAAGCTGTTAGTTTTGTACCTGGACATGTAGGTTTTCTTGGTCTAAGCCGAATTAGGATTAGCTTTATCAGCAAGTGCGGTATTTCTCAACCAGTTTCTTTAAGAAACTTTGAGACCTATTGATATTGTTGCTGTGCTTTATCACGTGAGCTATACATGTGGTTGCTTGTATTGACCAAATTAACCTGTCCATCTCATAATATTGTTTCCATTCAAGTGGGGAGATTCAGCTGATATTGATACAAGGGAAGACTAGGCAGCTTCTCTCTATTGAGTTTCTCTTTCTTCTCTCATTGCTTTATGTTTTGTTCTTTTGTTTATGAGGATTCATTATTCTCTCATTCTCATTGCAATTTTTCTTCTTCATCTTGATGAATTTCTTATCGTATGATATCAAAGTGTCAAACTTAGCATGTTAAATCTTGAATAACCTTTTGGAAAATATGAAATTAATCAATCAAGCTGTTAAATTGAATTTTTTTATTCAATATATCATGTCAACAAAATTTCACAAAATAAATCAGAAACTATTTGTGCTTCACAATGCCACTTCATTTTGATGTATTATATGATATGTAAAATATAAGTTAATGTCTACCAGTGTTATCGATAGCATAGCGGAGACGGGGATGTTGCCTCGGATGTGTGGTAAGACTAAATGAGATAGGATTTTAAATGACAACATTAGAGAGAGAGTTGGAGTAGCACCTATAGTAGAAAAGATGGTGGAAACAAGGCTTAGGTGGTTTAGACATTTAGAGAGAAGATCTGTAGATTTTGTAGTAAGGAGAGTAGATCAGATGGTTTTTCGTGCACACTTTATGTATATAGGCAAATTAGTTCTTGCAGACATACCAGGGTAACTGGTAATCTTTTATAGTATGAAGTAACGTTTAAGAGAACTTCTGTTATGTAGACCTTGTGATGCCATTTATTTTTACCTTTACTCAGGCGGTACTATTTATTTATGTTTTCAGATAAGGTTGAAGTTATTGTAATTTCTAGTTATTTCATTTGAGTCAGTATTTCAATTTGGCTGTCGCCTTATTTTCTCTGATTGTTCTTTTGTGTAAACATCAATATTGAGATGCTGATGAGATGTCTCATATGAATGTTTAGGATACAAATGACAGTTATGCTCTCATGGAGCAATGAAGAAACACAAAATATGTTTCCTTTGTATATCAGTCTGGCAAGGCGTGATCCTAATAATGAAGATGCTGATGTAAGAATAGTGCTTTTAAGCTGAACTGTTTTTTGTTCTTTATGCTAACTAATTTTTTAGTGTACTTATAATATCTTATTTAATAATTTTTCTGTTGCATGATACTTTTTGCTTTAACTTGCAAAAAAACAAAAAGTATTCTGCTGTTTATCTACTCAGTCAGATATTAACCTTTCGAGGTTCCTCTGGCATTGATGGGATAAATGAAATCAAAGCAAAGTTTGTGCTCTCCGAAGTTAATAAGTTAGCTGTGGAGGCTAGATCTGGCTCACTTTTTCTCTTGTTTTTCACCACTGGTATGCATATGGTTATGCAATCCAATTAGCATGTGTGTGTGTGTGTGTGCGTGTGCGTGTTTGTGTGTGTGTGTGTTGTTCTGCTAAATTCATATTTTTAACTATTTACTTACAGAGGGAAACTCAAATTCATCATCTAGAGTCAATGCAAGCCCAGGGCCTTCAGATCAGACTTCTCATGAACGTGAGATATACTTTAATTGATAACTTCATACATGCAAAAATATGGTCTGTCAATTTGTTCTGTTACATTGTTATTGCCTGAACAGCCTCCATATTATTTACTGTTACCTTTTTATTGCCTGAGCAGCCTCCATATTTACTTCTGTTTATAGTGATTTCTGCTACATATATTTTGAATTTTTTTTCGTTCACTGTGTTTCGTTTTCGTTGTTATTTTTTAAGATGGATCCGTTATCTTTCAGACTCTCATCATCTTCTCTTTTCCTTAGTGAATTTCTTCTTTCAAAAAAATGTAAACAGAAATATGATGTTTTAACTTCCTTGCCATTCTTGGATACTCCTCCCGAAAAATTATGCTGATTTTGTTATAGAAAAGGGTGATTCGTGAACTTTCATATTGTTTCATTCTTTACTCGACAGCAATAGCCGAAAAGACCTGCTTATATGGGAAAATTTCTTTTCAATCAATTTATACGGCTTGGGATAACTCTCCAAATTTCCGTTGGGGACAACGAGCTGAGATTATGACTACTCTCAATTTGCTTCCATGTATTTTAAAGGTATAACATCTATCTATATGGGGTGATGATCAATAGTTAAATAATATGCTATTTTGTGGAAAGCCCTAGAGAAGAAAGGTGTTAGGGTGGCCTATATTAGAGCTATTAAGGATATGTATGAGGGGGTCTAGACTAGTGTGAGGACACAAGGTGGAGACACCGAAAATTTTCCCATAACAATAGATTGCACCAATGTTCAACACTAAGCACTTATCTTTTCACCTTAGTTTTGGATGTACTTACGGAACACATCCAAGAGTGATCACCAAGATGGGTGCTTTTTGCTATGATATAGTCCTACTTGAAGAGTTGAAGGAAGAATTAAAATGGGAGGTTGGAGACCTGGAGATAAGCCTTAGAAACGTATGGATTTCGCTCGAGTAGAAGCACGCCATAGTATATGGAATGTAATTTTAGCAAGAGGCAAAGCATTTCTAGCGTAAAGGTGAAAGTTGGAGATCATATCATACCACAAGTTACACAGTTTAAATATCTTGTAATCCATCGAATTCAAGCTTGGTGGTTGAAATGAAGGAGTGCCTCAACTGTTTTATGTGATGCGAAAGTACCGCTTTGGAAGGGAAAATTTTATCGGACATCGGTAAGATCGACGATGTTGTACGGAACAGAGTGTTGGGCGGTAAAGAACCAACACAAAGATAAAGTAAGTGTAGCAGAGATGAGGATGGTGCGTTGAATGTATGGTAAAACTAGATGAGATAGAATTAGAAATGACAACATTAGAGAGAGAATTGGGGTAGAACTTATAGTAGAATAGATGGTAGTAACTAGACTTAAGTGGTTTGGGCATGTTGAGAGAAGACATGTGGATTATGTAGCAAGGAGAGTAGATCAGATGGAGGGGAGTTAGATAACTAGAGGTAGGGGTAGACATAGAAAAACTATACGAGAAACTATTATGAAGGATCTAGAGATAAATGAGTTGGAGAAAGACATGGTTTTTGATAGATCACTATGGCGTCGTTTGATTCATGTAGCCGACCCCACTTGGAGGAGGTTTGGTTGTTGTGGGAACTGCTTTTATTTAACAATGTTTTATGCTTTTTTTTTATCTTATTTTTGCAATTATGATAAACTTCTAACATTAAATTTCTTCATACTGCAGTATGATTTTGAAAATAAGGGCACAACCATCGCAATTCAAGATCTCCAGAATTCTGAGATTGTGGTTTGTTCTAGCATCATTAGTATTTACTCACTAAGCAAAAATTCCCACACCCAAACATGGATAACTTGTTTTGACTGCTTCTTGTTTGTTTTCTGTTCTGCTTTCCAAAGAGTACATCAAAGAGTGTTCATATCAAAATATTTGCTGAAGAGTTTGGGGCCATGGAAAAATCTCTCTACCATGCAAATGCTATCAATGATGGACCATCATCATCAACATCATCATCATCATCAACACCATCATCACCATCGTCATCATCGTCATCTTCTCGCGTTATTCGGTAATTTTCATTATGCCATAAGTGTCTGTTGGGGAGTATTAGATATATATAGGGAAGTTACCATGAGCCTTGTTGCTATATAGTTTGAGTTTCAAGAGTTACTATTTTATACTATTAGTACAACTCTTTTAATAAAGTCAGAAAACTGTGATTGAAAAGGCTCTTTCTCCATATCTTGGGGTTTATTTCTTAATATCTATAGCATTAAGTTATTGGGGTTTCTTCCTGTTTTAGTTCTTTGGCTCTGAATTTTTGTTACAATTTTGGGGTTTCAGTAACTTAAAGTTGCAGCACTTTTTGTTGTTTTCGGTGGGGGGCAGTGTTTGAACTTTAAATGTAATTCCTACTAAATAAATGTAACTGTTTAACTTTTAGCTGCTTGTATGGTTCAGGTCGAAAGAAGGAAGAGTGGCATTTAATTACAGGTATTGCATTTTAACTTCGATTTGATGGGGTATTTTTATGGCTTCTTTGTGGATTGGAGAAATGAAATAGCGGATGGGTTGGAGAGCTCTTTTGCCATTAGAAGAAATGCTGTTGTATATGCTCTGGATTTTTCTACCATTTTAATGATTCTTGTTTTATAAAAATATTACAGGTATTACAAAAACAGATTGCAGAGAAGGGAAGGTAATCCAAATGTCGATCTCTTAATTTATTATCTCCTGTTTATTTTCTTGGCAAATAACAAATGTATTTTGCTTTCCAATTTAGTCATTGATAGAAGTTTGTATGTGATAGAATATTAGCATCTTATTAGACTTTATAGTGTCAACTATATTCATGTTAATTATATCAGAATAATGAATTATTAGGCTGGAGATCAGTTTTTTATCAGCTGAGATTACTCCGTAATTGATTGTGAAGTCGATCAATAAATGGTAGAACACGTGTTTGCCCTAGCACATAATTCTCTCAACTAGTCTCTTTCTCAACATTGTACCAGACTTGTACCTTCTCCATAACCCAATCTGTTCTGCTTCAAGGTTCCCAAAACATGGAATCCTTACTATTGCTCCCTCTGTTTACCCTGCTCTATATTCTGGTGGTAGTCTCATTTTCTAGCGCTTTTCCTAGTCAGTTATCCATTGTTAAGAGATGTAATAAACCAGATGTTGGCGTTATTTTCTAGTGTCTTCTCCTGGTAACTGGAGCTTTTGGGGATAGTTAATTCATGAGATGTTACATAGCCTTATCAACTGGAATTTATGAGCTAGTTCACTAATAGACTCAGACCTATTTGATGGATAAAAATGTTACCCACTGCAAGCAATTTTTGAGATGCGTAGAGTATTGGTCTCATTTTCATCCCTCAAATTGATGGGGAGTTTTCACATTTAGATTAGAATATTAGCTTTAATCTCAGAATATACAGCTAATTATATCTTTGATCATTTGATGAGAATAATCAATTACTGGTTATTAGGGTAGAGATTAGTACTTAATCAGCTGGGCTATGTTATTAATAGTCAACTCTTTATGTTCTTTTAATTTATTTATATATTATATATAAATTGTTATCGGCAATCAGTCCACATACTTCTTTTGGAAACTCGGCAATCAGCACACATACTAACTGAATGCTTTGTTAACAGTCACTGAGAATTTTTCCTGCCCATACTGTTATCTAAGATGTGCAAGCTATAAGGTGAGCACTACTTAAGACCACTAACTTAGAGTTATAATTTTTGTTTTAATTATGATGAGTATACCAGTTTTCATTGCTTTTGACGCCGCCTTTTTTAGGGTCTAAGATGTCACTTGTTAGCATCACATGATCTTCTCAATTTTGAATTCTCGGTCAGTAATCTTCAGAACTCTTTCAGTCTTTATAATCACTTAGCTTTGGTAAGTCATGATAAAGGTTTCAAGTATAAATAACTTTGCAGGCATCGGAAGATTGTCTGGCTGTTATTGTGTCTAAGAAATATGAGATCTGGAGATTTGAGGTTAGAACAGTTTTCCCTTAGTTTTTCTTATGTAATTTCTCTAAATCTATTATTGCTTAGTATCAAATTGGTTACATTTTTTTTTGTTTACATGTGTCTTGTTCTCGGAACGGAAATGTTAGCCTTACTCTTCCATTTAGGGTTTATATTTTTGGACTTGTTAAATTATGTGATTTTCAGCCTTGTTTTATTTCTCCTTCATTCTGTTTAAACTGCAAAAGAAATTGTTGATAACTCTAATTCTGTTCATTCATGTCCTTACTTTTTTGAGAGGAGGGAGAAAAACAACGAAGAGGAAAAACAGTTTTTTTATGGCCATATTATAGGGATGTGCAAGACCCGTCCCAACCCGATGGTTTCAGGTTGGTCCCAACACTGTCCCATGCAAAAAAGAAATTGACAAAAGGACCATCCAAGCAATAACCCGACATTGGGTCAGAATGGGTCCAGGTTGACGCTCGGGTTACCTTAAATGTGACTTGAAAATAAATGTTTTCATTGTTCCATACTGAGTATTCCCCTCAGCCACCCAATTTTGATTTGGGAAAAATGATATTTTTGGCCCTTCTTTGGCGCTTAGCATATGGTTTCCTGCACAGATATGCGAAGTAGTAATTGGAGAAAGCATTATTGTTTCAGACATGTTTGTCTTTAATCTTTTTATTTGTATTACCTTTCTTATTTCTTATAGTCCTCTTTTTTTATTCTTATTTTAATCCCTTTTGAATAAAATTTCTTTGGTTTATAAATGTTTTTGATCCATTAAAGTACGGTGAATTATGCAAGCAGTACTTAAAATTTTATTTATTTAGTCTTTAAAAATAAATTTTAAATAGGTATTAAAATAACCAAAACATTATAAGGTAGTTTTAGTGTAAGCACGCTCTTTGTCCATGTCTAGTGGGCTTTCCTCGTCTAAGATTGTGCATTGCAGAAGTCATTCTTGAGTTGGATTCTTGCTTAGTAGCTTGACATTTAAGGTCTCTGCTCCGCCAAACTTGAAAGTTGTGTCGTTGCTTTGTAGTCTGTATAAGAGATGGTATCTAATAGCTACAACACTGTTATTCTGATACACAGCGAGGATGGTTGATTTCCTCTGCACTGTAAATAATCTTGTATGGAACATCTGCCTAGAATCATCGAGGAAGCTTGACAAAACTGTCTGAAGTTTTTGCATGAATGAATTTGGAATTTTATGTTATCTCCAGAAACTTATTGATTGATTTTCCTCCAGTTTATTGCAGATGGTATTGATCCAAGATTGCAGATTTTTATGCATCGGTAAACTTTATATTTCCTACACCGTTCTGAAATTTTCCTACACCCATATACTTTCATATCACTGTTTATGAAGTAAAATGGTCAATTGATAATGTCTATATGCAGTGGCAAGCGAACCAGACAGGTTAGGCCAGAAGATGCACGTTTTGAAGAGGTCCAGGATGTGGACTCACCGGCCTTAGCTGATAATGCAGACCCATCCGTCTTAGCTACAGATGTGGATCTACCGATCCTAGCTAATGATGTAGAGTCTCCGATCTTAGCCGTAACTAATAATGCAGACCCACCGGTCTTAGCTATGGATTTGGACCCACTGGTCCTAGCTAATGATGCAGACTCTCCGGTCTTGGCCTTAACTAATAATGCAGACCCACCAGTCTTAGCAATGGATGTGGACCCACCGGTCTTGGCTAATGATGTAGGCTCACTGGTCTTAGCTAATCATGTAGGCTCACCGATCTTAGCTAATGATGTAGACTCGCCGGTCTTAGCTATGGATTCAGATCCACCAATCTTGGCTATCAATGAAGACCCACCGATCTTGGCTATGGATGCAGATCCACCGGTCTTTGATTCTGAAACTACTTTAGAAGATATTGAATTTTTGAAGAAGGCAGGCGGAAATTCTGCAACTACATCAGGTATTTTAGTTGTTTATTTTATATTCTTAAAAAGCTTTATGAACTGTTATAAAGGTCCCACATTATATGAGATATAATTGAAAATGTGTTTTTAAGTGGGAGACATCCTTCGCCTTACAAGACGTTTTTGTAGGGTTGAGTTAGGCTCAACCCAAATTTAAAGAAAAGTCTCACTGAATGTTTTTGAATGGTTTTCCTCTGTTGATTCTTGAATATCCAGCAATCACTTCTGCAATAAATCATGACATATCTTAGCTGAACTAATTCAAAGTTAAAATATATTTTCCCTTCAAAGAAGTTTGCAAGTCCTTTTTCTCTTATGACCAAATTGTTAATATGTGTTGAGCATGATTTCTTGTTCTTTTTTTTTTTTTTTTGATAGAGAAGTATGATTTCTTGTTCTGAACACTCATTCTGATCATATGTCACATATTGCTATTATATTGCAGGGGTTGCAAACACAAATATTGTATCTAATCTCGATCCAGATTGTGTCCCACCAGTATCTGAGCATGATAATGGGACTCCTTCAGCACAACAGGCTGGCAATACAAGGAAGTTACCAGTTGAGCAATTTCCCCCACAAATGTATGTCCCTGATCATTTTTCTATCCTTTGTTAACTTTTAAACTAATATGTATGTCAAATAGAAGGCTTTGTTAACAATGCACCAGCTTTACTTTTTTTCCACTCTTAATAAATTCAGTATTGGAGGGGTAACCTTCGCGCAACTGGTAAAGTTGTTGTCATGTGACTGAAAGGCCACGTGTTCAAGTCCTTTAATAAATTCAGTATTGCTATATTTCTAGGTTAAATATTTGACATGTAAAGGGTTTAGTCTTTTAGATGTAGAGGAGGAAAAAGAATGCAAGGAGTATTAAAATAATATAGATATATTATTGAGTGATATGTTGGATGTTATTACAAACTAAAAACGCCAATCATTATTTATACTGATTCTAGGTTCTTAATCCTAATTAAATAAGGAAACAAATATTGATAAACAGGCATACAATATTTTTTTTATGTGATGCCTAAATGAGTGTCATTGTTGGAGTTTATAGGCTGTGTTGAAATAAGTTGTTACTTACACTTTTTAACTTGTGATTATAAATTTATAACTCTTGCTAAAAGTACAATGATTCGTGGACACAGATTTGACGTAGTTCTTTCGAAATCATTTCAGGATAGCCCAGTTGAAGAAGCGCGAATTTTTTCATTCTCACAAAGCCCAGGTGATGAGTGACCACCATTTGTTTTCCTGCGCTTTTATTTTCTCTTCATGTTAATAGAATGTGTCTTTAAAAAACCATGAACTGAGCTCCATTGAGCAGCCTAAACTCAATCCTTCCCATTGAGATGTAAACCATCAGATTCAAGCAGGGAGACTGAAAGACAGGAAAGCCTTGGGGGTTTTATGTGATAAGAAGGTACCGCTCAAGGTAAAGGGGAAGTTTTACCGTACAACTATAAGATCAACAATGTTGGTACGTGATGGAGTGTTGGGTGGTAAAATGTCAACACCAGAGTAAAGTTAGTGTAGAAAAGATGAGAATGCTATGCTAGATGTGTGGGATACTAGGTAGAGTATGCTTAGGAATGATTATATTAGAGAGGGAGTTGGGATAGCACCTTTTATAGGAAAGATGGTTGAATCTAGATTTAGGTTGTTTGGGCATGTGTAAAGGAGACCTGTATACTCCAAAGTAAGGAGAGTAGATCAGATGGAGCATACCTCAGTTGCTAGAGGCAATGGAGGACCAAGAAAACTATAGGAGAAACTATCAAGAAAGACATAGAAGTCAATCGTTTGGATAAAAAACTGAAAACATTCTTTTATGCTGAATATTGAGTCCTAATTTTTTTTTTTTAATTCCAGTTTCATTTTGTTGAGAATGTTGAATACTTACCTTTTCTATCATATTTCTGATATTCTCTTCTCATTTTTCTCTACCTTTTACTTAAAAGCCAATGTCACTTGAAGAAGTTCTATCAGGTTATGATAGTGAGGCTGAAGTTGATGATGAAGTTTTAGACATTGAAGACCGATGGGTATGTACAATTATATGTGATCTTCTGTTTTGATTTTCTATGTCTTTTATTAAACATCAAAAAGTCTTTTGGAGCTTTATAAAACCACTTCCTGGCAAGAGCTTAAGAGTGATATACTGGTTACCTTTTTGAAGGTTTATAATTGACCACTGGCTCAACAATTGGAATTTTTTAACCATATTTTACTATAAGTTGTAGACATACAGAGACTTTAGGGAGGAAAATAAAAATAAAAATGAAGAGATGTTAAACAAATCATTTTTGCTAGTCATCTAAATTATGGGTTTAATACTCAATATGGGTTTAATGACAATGCACTAAAAGTGTAAAAGCATTTTACACAACTATCAAATCATATCTTACCATGACACCACTTTATTATACAGTGAAATATGATTATATGACTAGCTTTTTTTTACGATTATAATGGTTGTAATAATGCATAAATGACCATATATCTTTGCTTATTTATATTTTTTAATTTTTGAATGTGAAGTGCGACTTATGGTGTTGACACATAAGCTGATTTATTACTACTCTTATTTTTGCCAAATCAGCAATTTTCCCATGGTTTGCTCGCATATTCGATCCTTTTCTCTTTCTTTTTTCCTTCATTTTCTTAACCTCATAATAACCCAAGAATTAGTCTGTCTATGTTTTCACATTCAATATCATTCATAAATGTCATGAATGCGGTGTTGCCTTGGGACATTGGAGTGTTGGTTTGGGACATTTAATTTCTTTACATCATGTATTTATGGTTTCAAATGTCATGAGTGTGGTAAATTTCTAAAGCACCCAAACAACTCCTTGCAGGCTACAGCTGTTGGACTTTTTACAATTATTTGTTCTTATTTCTTATAGAACATTAATACATACTGATACCTTGCAGAGACTTAATCTTCATGATAATGCGACCAAAGAAGAGAAGCAGTTGATGACCATGTGGAACTCGTTTATTCGGAGGCAACAGTAATTTCTTTTCATTCACCTCTTGTTGCATGCTCCATATTTTTTTTTTCTTGCCTTCACTGACAAGTAACAACACATATTTTATACCAAATGCACCTTTGAGCTTTAGAAAGGTGATAAACTTGACCTTTATGAAGTTTACTTTCTAGTTTGAAATTTTGAAGTATTTTCTTCTTGTGGCAGTGTGCGGGTAGATGCTCACGTTCGTTGGGCATGTAAGGCTTTCACAATTAAGCATGGCTCTGAGATTGTTAAGTCGCGCAAGTTATCTAGGTAACTAGCATCTCACTTGTGTTAAGAGTGCTCCCATTTAGAAATTTATACCTAACTTGTTTTCCTCTTTTTCTAATGGATTTTTATTTATCAATGTTGATTTTTACCTTAACCAAACAAACATACTGTTGCCTTTTGTATTATACGAGAATGGCTATTAATTATTGCATAAAATACAATAAAGTTCAACATATCACACCTACAGAATATAACACTGTTAAATCAGGACAACATGTACATGAAGTTGGTTTATTTGTCGAGTTTGAATATTTATGGCACTTTTTTGTGACTTCACCTGGTCAAAATGCCACACATTACACTCTTATATATTTTTTTATATATAAATATCTGCAATTTTATTGGCAGGGATTGGACAGCGTTCAAGCTCAAACTATATACTGAGGGTCTTATAGATGCAAAGATCATCAATGATTGCGGTACTGTTCTCAAACATTACCGGGCAAATCCTGATACCGCATTCCCAGAAGGAAGGATACCGTCCATTCTTTTGTCCCCTGTTAAAAATAGAAGAAAAAGATGACACAGAAAAGGATTTCTTTACAAGGTGGAAATTTCCCTCACCCTCTTGTGGAACCTTATTGGATTTAAATTTATACCCTTGTTGTACTATATGATTATCTGGAGTTGTACCATGAGGTTTACCAAAGGATAAAAGTTTCATTCTACATCTCTTTTTCTGCGGCATGGAGCTGAAAGAAACTCCTAAGCAACCTGAGTATTATGTTATTGATCCATTTCTGGTTGAATTGAAATTTCAATGTTTTATACTTTTTATTGGACACCAAAGTTATATGGAACTGAATTACCAGTAATTCAAAAGGGAGCTGCATGAAGTGCAATTCTCTATCCAGAAGCTCATATTTAATGGATTGTGTTTACAATTTTATTTGGGGTATAGAATAAAACCATTTTATAGGAGTATTTTCTAGTAGTTTTTATTTTATTTATAAAAATGTAATTTTTAGTACGGGCCGGCCCATTTAACCCGTGGCCCATGCAGGGCCGGGCTCGGATAGTATATTTCAAACCCGTTTTCCAACCGGGCTTTTTAGCCCGACCCGATAAAGCCCGAAGTCCGTTAGGGCCGGTCCTAAACGGGCCGGACCGCTCGTTTTGACAGCTCTAGTTAAATTGCTGCGGACCTAATAAATAAATAAATAAAGATTCAAATTGCTGCGTCCACAGACAACTTTTCGTTTTCAAAACTCACGTGGACATAATCAAAAACCACAATTCCAGTTCCATAAAATCACTATTATTCATTCTCACAAGGATTCAGCAACCACAAGAACCTTGTTTGAATTCGTCACTAACACCAACATCCAAATCGAACCACACAAAGGTCCAAGTAAACCGAACCGGTCCCAACTCTCTCAACAGCAAACCGGACCGGACCGAACATCAATTCGGCCTCATCAACAAGGAAGAAGAAGCCGAGCTGAAACGTGAGGAAAGAGGAGAGGTAATTTTTTTTACTTTCAAGTCTAAATCTAGAAGTTTTGTGACCTTTTTTAAATAAACCATTTCCACCACCACAGCCACGTCATCATCAGCAACAATGCTCAAGAGAGCAATCCACCGCATCTCATCCTCCCCAACCTCCCGACTAACCCTCCTCCGAGCCCATGCCTCCGAAGCCCAAGCCCAACAAGCTTCCCCCAAAGCCCGCGACACCACCGTCCTAAAAAAATTCCAAATCTACCGCTGGAACCCCGACACACCTTCAAAGCCCGAACTCAAAGAATACGAAATCAACCTCAAAGAATGTGGGCCCATGGTTCTCGACGCTCTAATCAAGATCAAAAACGACATCGATCCAAGCTTAACCTTCCGCCGTTCCTGCCGCGAAGGGATCTGCGGCTCATGCGCGATGAACATCGATGGCTGTAACGGACTGGCTTGTTTAACGAAGATTCCTGATGCGGGGACGGATTCGACGATAACGCCGTTGCCGCATATGTTTGTGATAAAGGATCTTGTGGTTGATATGACGAATTTTTATAATCAGTATAAGAGTATTGAACCGTGGTTGAAGAGGAAGAGTCCATCGGAGGAAGATGGAAAGGAGATTAGGCAGAGTAAGAAGGATAGGGCTAAGCTTGATGGGATGTATGAGTGTATTTTGTGTGCTTGTTGTAGTACTTCTTGTCCTAGTTATTGGTGGAATCCTGAGTCTTATCTTGGTCCTGCTGCTTTGCTTCATGCTAATAGGTAAGCCTTTGTTTTTCTAGAATTGAACAAAATCTGTTTATGTTAGTGTCTATGAAGAGAGGAATTGATGTTTAGCTTTTGAGTTTAATTTGTTTGTGTATGAATTGATTTCTGGTAATTTATGAATATGAATCACAATAATGGATGCACGACACGACACTGATACTCTCTGACATGTAGACACGGATAATAACTTAAGAAAATGGAAGCAATTGAATATATATAATTACATGTTAGTGTATTTTAGTACATGTTGGTGTCAAACACTGACATGTGTAAGCTACGAGGTGATGACACAGACATGACACTGACACATAGACATGTGTAGGAATTGATTTTTGGTAATCTATGAAAGACATGCATAGACATAGGACATGACATTGGCATTTTGACATTGATCATAATGTTGTGATAGTGTCTGAACACATGTAATGCTATGAAGCACTTAGATAGGAAATCACAAAACAATGACTCCGCACCGGCAACAATCTAAGAAAATAGAAGTGATTGAATACAACACGTGTATCAGTGTTGTGTTTGAAAACATGTCCAACAGCCAGACACCTCTTCAACCCAAATCTGAAGTGTCAGTGTGGCATAGTGTGTAAGACACTGGACACAACTTCAATTTGAAAAGTTAGTGCTACATGGCGAACAAGACACCATACAAACTTCAATTTGAAAAATCGTTGCTACATAACATTTTAAGACATTGGACACGACTTCAATTTGAAAAGTTGGTGCTACGTAGCGTATAAGACACAACTTCAATATGATAAGTTGGTGCTTCATAGTGGCAACTAAAATGTTTATTTTTTTGCTTGATTTTCTCTTTATATGTTTGTTGTCTCTTTCTCTTTAGTCTGTTACCTATGTTAATGTCAATTGGATATGAATTTGGAAGTTTGTTATTTTTTGCTGGTATTGTGATTCAGGCATGTATGTATTGTGTATGACAGAATGGCAAATAGGATTTTTTGCCCGTTATTTTAGATCGGTTGTAATAATCAAGGGTTACCATTAAAATTTCATATCGTGTATAGATTTTCTTTTGTAAAATTATGTATATGTCTTTTGTTTTCATTTGGTTGCTCTGTATACTTTTAGGTTTTGATCGTAGAGACAAAACCAAATAAATTAATTAATCTGAGTTTATGAATCACAATATCTGATCTATAGCTCTAAATTGTGGTCTTAGTTACACTGCAAAGCTTGACACAGCGGCGAATTGTGGGAAATTGTGTGTTGCAATATCATTGCGATGCCTTTATATGGAGGCCACAATTGCTGTTAAGGGCTACAATTTAGAGCTATTTTTCGATCAATTTACCTTCTCTTGCAATTTCATTAAAAGGGCCCATGGACATAATCCTCCTCTGTTTAGCACAATGTTGAATTGGATGTTTTCATTGTTCCTAAAGTAGGAAGCAAATTGCTTCTCCTCCATTTCTCTGGATTCAGTATTAGTTAAACAACTATGCAATTATCTTTCTTTTTGCCTAGTTACTTCTGTTATGTACTGTTACGTACTGCAATAGTTATATCA
>Ga0315915_1005491_pt1 | contig 15816 bp, 9 predicted proteins | sample MpolbnodulesMG_FD_207738 | JGI IMG/M metagenome (GOLD analysis project Ga0315915, IMG submission 207738) | Medicago polymorpha root nodule microbial communities from Los Angeles, California, United States - branched nodules | ecosystem: Host-associated > Plants > Roots > Nodule | place: USA... | reverse complement strand
ACAAGCAAGAGACTTCTATTCAAACAGAATTACAAAGAAATTTGTTTGAGGTTGAACACTTGATATACAATCAGTGGTGTTCACAATGCAAATCAGATACAGACTCTTAAGACTCTAGAATTTCTAACATATGAACTTTGATAAGAAATTCTAAGTGAACTTTTGATGCAGAACAATTTGAGCAGAGTTTTGGCACTTGTAAAAATTTGTATGAGTCTTACCATTCTCTAAGTCTTCACTCCTTTATATAGAGTGAAGCTTTATCAGTCTTCTGATGATCTTCAACTCCTGATGATCTTCAGAGCTTCTGACGAAAACTGCTTCTGGTGATCTTTCTTCTGATGAGGTGCTTCTGATGACGTCAACACTTCAGGAGTACTTTGTCTTCAGAACCTCTTTTCTTCAGACGCTTCAAGCTTCCTTCTTGTTGATTCAATTGCTCTCATTTGTTCTTCCAGAACCTATCCTTTAAAAGAGACACTAAATTTTTGTCTATGGTCCTGCACACTTGAACAAATATTAGCATATCCAATTAACAATTTTAATACCTTATTATCATAAAAACTTAAAGGGTAATGTTAAACACATTTTGTTCCAACAAAACATACATGTGATCATTTCGTTGATGCATCAATTAAAGTCATAAAATATCGAAGTGATCCACATGATCGATGTATTGATTTACAATATCACCTTATATAAGTTCTATCAAATTGTCAACTTTCTTTGGGAACCAATGACACAAGGGAACCAATTACACACAAATATTTTTGGTTTGAAGAATCTTCTGGTTCTTTAATAAATGTCCATAGAAATTGTTTACTATTTTCGCATCATAATAGATCCGGGATAACCCTACCGGATCTTGCCAACGAAAAACTTAATATAATATGTAAACTTCTAGTTTACGATAATATATGCTTCCATTGCACTAATATAAGTGTATATTATATATAAAATCAAGACCAAATAAATTTATTTCATAAGAAAATATACATATCTCACATGTATATTTACAAGATAATAATCACACAAGATTCGAAGAAATAAAAGGAAATAAATGAAAATTAATTCATTCAAGCCTTCTAAAAGTCTTGTGGAATAAAGAAAGAAGAAAATCAAAATCAAATGTTCGGTTATAAAATAAGGAAACAATCTTACAAGATTCTAAAAGAAAACAAAACATAATATCGAATTTTAAAATATTACTTCATAAAAAATTCTTTCACAAATGAGGAAATAAAATAAATGTTTGATTAAATATTAATTTCATACTAACCAAATTTTGGGATGTTGATGTAAGGCTTCCATCCGTCTTTAATTGAGATTGAAAAGGGAGGGATCATCCACTTATAGAGAAGTATGGGTGATATGGTAAACTTTACTAAATTAATTGTCATAACCACAACATCGGTTATATAAAATAAATACTATGATTTCTTAATTTTGCTACTTCAAGAGCATATTACTAGTTTCTTCTTTAAATTAATACAAAGGTCAAATAGATTTTATGTCTCTATCATGGTCTAAATGTGTAGTTCTTCAAGAACTCAACATCAAATCTTCATTTTTTTTTTTTGTAGACAAATACGAAGATCAATTGATCTTATAATTTGCTATCATGTTTTGAACATGTGGTTCTTCAGGAAGTCCGTATCAAATCTTCATAAACAATGATCAATAAATATCACACCTTATACAATGCTACCATAAATATAAATGGTGGGAATATTACTTAGAGAAATACTACAAGAATGCTCGAGTATGATTATATAGCAAATGTTCAAAAGCATTCATCAATACAAATTCATTCTTCAAGAAATCCTTTTAATATTAAATATTTAGTTCGTCAAGAACTATATGTTCTTTATAAACAATGATCGAGAAAAAAATTACTTTATAGACTATAGTCTATCCTTCAATAATAGTTTATTATACATGGTTTTAATATGAAGTAAACGATGACAAAAGTATCTCAATATAAAACAGAATCAAATCATTCCATATAATACATAAATATATTAATCAGTTTTACAAATCAACAAAATATTTCGTTTCAAAAGCAAAATGTCTTCTTTGCAATATATGACTCGATAATAAATATATTAAAGAAAATAAAATCTCTTGGTAGAAAGTATATTGGCTTTTTATATTAAAGATAATAAATCTCGTGAATAATACATAATCGAATGCAATCAAATATATATTGCAACACACACCTAAATAAGAACAATATATATGTGTTGAAATAATAACATTATAAAAATTCACAATTTATAAAATTGGGCAATCCATGTTTGGAATATAAAATAATTATTATTTATTCGATCTTTCCCGATTGCATCACTATTATTTCTTCATGAACATTTGCAATGATCATTGATGAAGCATCCAGATAGAAAGGAGAATCTGAGATGTATAGCTTGCTCTTTTCCTTATTCTTGTTAACTTCCACTTCTTCCATACTAGAGACAACATCTTTTCATCTAACTACTCCAATTTTTCTGGTGTGGACATAGAGAGGTCAAAGACGTTTCTCTCTCTACCCTAAACGCTCTCTTCTCTCTCTACCTTATCCAACCACCGCCTCACCGTCCTTCTTCAAATCTCCTCCAACATCCAAACTGCCTTCAGCCAAGATGTAGATCCGGCTTCAGGTGGTGCTCGCGTCGCTTCTCGACGACACTGCCTCTCCTTCCCGTCGAATCCAAACGTTCCATTTTCAACCCTCGCCGACGGCGATGGGTGGTTTGTTGTGTGATTCGGCTCCGGTGATCTCTTGCTCCATATCCTCTTGGTTCGTCGCCGTTCCTGTTCGTCGCCGTATGCAAGTTGGTGTTCTTGAGTTGTTGGCTGGGGTTTCGAAGACATGGACGAACTGCTCTGTCTCGCCGGTTGTTTGGGGTTGAGGCCGTAGTTGGTGCCACAGTTGTTCTTCATGTCCTTTTCCGGGTGGCTTTTTGTTTTCGACAGCGGTTTGTGTTTTCTTTTTTGTTTGTGTGTTGTGATGTTCTGTTTGTTTGTTGTTTTCGTTTTGTCTACAGGAAGATGAAGTTGGTGGCGGTTTGATCTGGACCTTGGTTTTATGATAATCTTAAATCTGGATTTTCTTGATTTAGGATCTGGTTACAAAAAGTTCTGTTTATATGTGTGGATTTGATTCACAGATATTGCTCGAAAGAGTTTGGTGCGTAATCGCTCCGTGTTGACGGTAGTAGTCATTAACCGTACCTTCAGAACTGTTTCATTTGTCATCGGTTGGATTGATTTGGACTTCGATTGGATTGATTTGGCCCGAAAGGGCGCTTTGGAAGTTTTTTAGGGAGTTGTTGGACCTTGGATTGTTTCTATGTTGGCAGATGATTCATGCCTCCCTCCCCCCCAATTCATGAAGGATAGAATTAAATTTTTAAGTTCTTCAAGAACTATAATAAATCTTTATAATTTTTACAAAAAATATATATGGAATAAGTAAAGACATGAATATAATACAATCAAAATGCTTATGTTATTATGGATGATCGAGTATTGATGTTTCGCCATACTTAATGTCGGTCACGAAGCATATTGATGCTTCACCAGATTGATATCGGTCACGGAACTCAAACAAATTTGAACAATCGATCAACATGTTTATGTATCTATGAATGATCAAAGTGTTATGCTTCACCATACTGATTTCGATTACGAAGCATATTGATGCTTCACCAGACTGGTGTAGGTCACGAAGCACAAACAACATCGATAACATCCAAAGACATAAAGTCATGATGTCAATTTATTTATTTAATTATAATTATTATTATTTGATCTTTATTAATATACAAGATTCATAAACAATAACCAAAACAAATACCGACTCATGATTTTGTAAGTAGATGTATCTATAAGGTACTGATTCCAATTGATAGAATTTTTTTAACAGTATAACCTTTAATCATCGAAACAAAAATCAAAACTTATTTTCATAAAAAATTAAGAGATACATACCTCAGTTGGTAGGCTCGTGCTGATAACGTGTTATGAAACTAAAGAAATAGGAACAGGAATAAAGTAGAGAGAAGTTGAGAAGGAGAAAGAAAGAGAAGAGAGATGATTCTATTATTCTCTTGTGGTATCCAATTAGGTTACATATGAGCTTTATTTATAGAGAAATACAATGACTTGGTGGGCAAGCATAATATAGCTTAATAAGCAAACAATATGACCCAATAACCCAATTGCTATATGGGCATCCATTTATAATATTCTCTCTTTTATATTTGTACATTCTTCTCAATACTTGTGAAATGAACAAATAGATCAATTAATTTAAAATGGATGGAGTAATTCGAATATTCCTAAGATTAATCCTACACAACTAGGATCTACACATCCTTCATCAAAATTTTAAGAACTTTAAGATGAATTTTGGGATGTTACATCTAGAGAACTCGAAAACATTGGTAATTTCCAAACCTAATCAACCAAATTATTTTTTAAGATTAATCCAGCTTGATTTTATATAATTGGGACCACAAAGTGGTCATTACTATATTTTAAGGCAGGTAAAATGTCATTCAGATCCACTATTTTCTCTTTTTTCTCAAATTGAGATTTGGTGTTGATGATGGAATTGATTGATGAGTCTCCTCCTCGACTTCTCTTGATTGCATTTGCAAAACAACAAACATTAGTAGGACTACCTCCGTCCCTAACTATAAGACCATTTTAAAAAAAAATTGTCTCTTTTTATAAGACTCGTTTGGTATTTCCAAGTACATTAATTATTTCTTTACCCACATACCCTTATTCATTTTGCATCTTTTTCTTCAATCAACAATAAATTTTATGTTGAAAACATAAATTAACTCTCTCTCTTAAGGATAAAATTGTAAAAACAATAGTAATTATATACAAATTAAATACTACAACCAAATTTCTTAATTTCCGTAATTTTTGCAAAAGGCTCCTATGTTTAGGGACGGAGGTAGTACTAAATATCTATGAATGATTGTATACCTGAAATAAAGTTAAATAGTTTCCATGATTTCGTTGCCACAACAGCCAACAATCAACCACTTACCTAGCAGAGACATGATATATTTATAGGTTTGATTACATTTTTGTTCCTTTTTAGTTTAGGTCATGCAACTTTTCAATCCTCATATTTTTTAAATCATCACATCTCTTCAAACATTATCAATTTTTTTATTTTGAAATGATTTAAATCTCAAATTCATCACTAAGCCACAAACATTTTCATAAAAATGAAATATTATGGGGTATAGTGAAAGAAAATTAACACTAGGACCGTATTTGTACAACTTTTAAAAAAGACTAGTTAAAATTGGCCAAAAAAAACTTGATGAACCAGACCATACATCTCAAACTAGGTATGCATATCCAATTTAACCCAAATGTATATCACATCAACTGAATAAACAAAGATGATTTCTTAATTCATCCTCTATACACTCAAATCCATAAAAAAAATGCTTTATCAGAAGAAAAACCTACTTCTGATAAATTTGGAAAGCGGATTGTGAAATTATAAAAACAAATTGAAAACCAAAAAAAGAATAAAAAACCAGAAAATAATGAAAACAATACAACAAATATAAATTTTAAATGGATTGAATTGTGTTTTAGTTATCACAAATTACTCTTAATCCAAACTGAAAGATAATAGTATTTATAAAATTGTTGTTGTTTGTTGTTTGATACTTAAATATTGTTTTTTATATGGACAAAATGACATATAACCAAATTCCTATACACAAGTAGAACAAACAAATTTTGAATCCCGATCACGGCATTCAACCTAGCAATTTCGACATTTTTGTCGGTTGAATTATGACTTATGGATAATATTTAAATATTGTTTTGTTACCCTCAAGTTGCAAACATCTTATTATATTCATTAAACATATATCGAACATAGTTAATCATATATTTAAAATGAGCTAACAATGTAAATTGTTGTTCGATGCAAATTTTTGTCAAAATATAACTTCTCTTATCATATAAAGTACACACTCCAAAGATAGGGGAAAATCCTTTTCTGAATATTATTTGTTTTGAATTCATATAAAAAAGAGATAAGTTTAAGTGCAAGTAATTAACATGACGTATTTCTAAAGTAATCTACCTCAACTTTGTCATATTCTAGTTAATAAAAAAAATTGATATAAATTATTTATCAAAAACAAAGCAACAAAAAATAAACCATCCTAGTTATCTCCAAAATCCTAGTTTATTCTCCCCCAAACCATCCATGTTATCTCTCGAAGAATAAAAACAAAAAGTCACATTCTTAGACAGTAGGTAGGTAGATAGATATTGTGCACGAATGCTGCACTGCACATGATCGAATAGAAAAAAGAAAACTGGTTTCTTTACCCATTTGAGAACAAAAACAAATCTACTTATGTAGGCAGAATATTCGTTTTACCTACATACATTACATTTGATTCCTCAACAAAAATAGATGAGCTAGCAACCTAAAAATTGTTATTTAGTTGATGATGATGATGACATAGTGAGTGCTATGCTACACTCAACATGTGTGTGTTAGGACATTGATTTCAAGTGTTCTCTGAAAATTTTCAACATACTTTGAAAAGTAACAATCCCATACAAGGTTCCATCTTCTTGTACAACCCATACATAACTCACACGATGGGAAAGTGCTTGAATCATTACAGCAACCAAAGAGCTCCTAGGGTAACATACAATAGCCTCTGACCTTCTCACAATCCTTGAAGAGCATCCTCCAAGTTTCCAATTCTTCCCTAAAGGGCAAATATCTTCCTCGGATGAAGTCGAAGAAAACGATGACCAAGATGAAAGCTCTGATCCCTCCCCAAGTAACTCCACAGCCGCGTCGAGATTCTGCTCATGCAGCCTCTCCTTTACCAGCTGAACTAAATCCTCTGGCGGACCACCGCAGTCGATGTAAGCTAAGAGATCCCTAGCTGAGAGAGTTGCCATTGCAGGGGCAACAATTTCATCACAAGAGTTCAACATAAAGGGTGAGATTTCTCCAATGAGTTTGCCATGCGGATCAACGACTGCAACAGAGGATTGGTGCACAATGGAAGCAGTGAGAAGCTCCAAAGCAGAGGATGCAGGGTCATCAAAGTAAAGAAAATATAGGTTTTGTGTGTCTATAATGTCGAGTTTGTCGATGGATTCTGCAGGAGTATCTGAAAATGTCCCAATTGAGTTGAGGAGGTATCGCATTACATCCTCTTGACTAAGCCAACAATATGCATGTTTGCCATTGTGCAAAATACTAGAGTCCAAAATTTCATTCTCCCTCTTCTTCCACCTGTTCTCATCGGATATCAGTATCACCACATTCTGCACCCCTTCATCCATTACATCTATAGTCTCCAATAAACTGCATGCATGTGACATCTCAATAACATTATTAATTGAATCAAGAATAATATACCTACTTGATCATACATTTGAGTGTTTTTTTTTTTTTTATTATTTTTTTTTTTTTATAAATATACATTTGATATATAAAAAGACCACAGTCTTAATTTTCATTTTAGAGGAACAAATCTTTTACATTGGTTTTGTAATGCAAGACAATGCTAGACACCAAAAATGAGAAAATCAGAGTTTGCAAAAAGGAAATATAAATACTAGTAGATAGACTGAAATCAAAATTCAAATATGGACCAAACATATTCAAAGAATTGTTTAACAAAATATACAAAGTCTATATACTAAATCAATATATTTGGGTGAGATGGTATAAACTATAAACTTAACTAGATGTTATGATATTGAATTCAGCCGTGGAAATGCTTGAAATTCTTTTTTTTTTTTTTTTTACCAGTCATTGCCGGCATAAAAGAATTACTACTAAGTCAATATTTTGGTACAATTATTATATTTCCACATTTGAATTAAAAAAACCTTCCTTTTCTAGAATACAGAACAAAAAGTCAAAGATGAAATCAAAAAACTACCTAACAAAATTTGATTTTTTGTATTGCCTCTTTATTATTCAATTTATTCACGGGATCAAGTCAACCACAAAGATAGAAAAATCAGAACTAAACACAACCACATAAAAAAAATCAAATAATAACAATGAAAAAAAATAAAGCAATGAACAAAGAATAAGGAACAAACCTGGCATTGGGTTGAATATGTCGAACGAGAGATGAACCGTCGTCGGCAAGGAGAACCGAAACCGGTGACTGGAGAGCTTCAGCAGGTGAAGAGAGATTCTCCGGTTTGCAAAGGAAACAAATAATATCAACCATGCAAAGTTTTCCGATACATTTGCAATGAAATTCAAAGTCCTCTTTAATTAGGGTTTGAGGAGGTTTTTTGTTGATGGAATGGTGACAATTCCAAACGCTGATATAGGATTCGTTGTATTTCTTGATGGTGTTAAGAGCGTCGGCTATGGTGTCGGTGATAGAAATGGAGCGGAGTGGTGGTTTGCCGAGGGAGAGATCGGAAACTTCATGTGTTGAGAGTGATAATCTGACTGCCATACACAGACTCAACCTACGAGAATGATGGGAATAAGAATAACCTCAAAAAACAACGGAATGAAAATTTAGAGAGAGAAGAAATAGGGTTTTTGTTATAGGGAGAGAAAGGAGAGAGAGAGTGTTGGAGAGATTTTGGTGGCTGAAAATGAGGTGAAGGAGTTTGGAAATTTATAAAGGGGTGGCTGGTTCCTTACTATGAATGTCACGTGAAAAGAAAAAAATAATTATTTGATTGTTTTTGCTCTCATTAAGAGATGGCAAATTCTCTAAAAAAAATAGACTGAGTATTTTCCTTAAAAAATAATAGGCTAAGAATTATTATTTTTTGAAATAGACTTAATTTATATGCATCAGGGAAAAAAAGTTTTACACATATACCTAGTTAGTTAAGACAATATAAAGAACATAAACTTTTTAGGGCCTGCATTTTGAAACCGTGTGTCTCATCTGATCTCAACAAAAACATGGCTGCAAAAGCCGCGTTCACAACCACCATCTCTTCATCTTCATCTTCACCTTCACCACAATCATCACTTCCAAACCAAAACCACGTTTTCAGAATCACTTACCCATTTTCCACTTCCTTCAAACTCAACCACCGCTCTCTCAAAATCTCCTCTTCCATCTCCAACCCTACTCAAAAAACCACTCCAATCCCCCCACCCGAACAATTCATTTCCCGTTTTGCCCCTCACGAACCCCGAAAAGGTGCCGATATCCTCGTCGAAGCACTCGAACGTCAAGGCGTCACAAATGTCTTCGCTTATCCCGGCGGCGCTTCAATGGAAATTCATCAAGCACTCACGCGCTCCACCGCCATTCGTAACGTCCTCCCTCGTCACGAACAAGGTGGTATCTTCGCTGCCGAGGGTTACGCTCGTTCCTCCGGTCTCCCTGGTGTCTGCATCGCCACTTCCGGCCCTGGTGCCACCAATCTTGTCAGTGGTCTTGCTGATGCTATGCTTGACAGTGTTCCGCTTATTGCTATCACCGGTCAGGTTCCCCGGAGAATGATTGGTACTGATGCTTTTCAAGAAACTCCGATTGTTGAGGTAACTAGATCAATCACCAAGCATAATTATCTTGTTCTAGATGTTGATGATATACCTAGAATAGTCAATGAAGCGTTTTTATTAGCTTCTAGTGGTAGACCTGGACCTGTTTTGATTGATATACCTAAGGATATTCAGCAAAAGGTTTCTGTTCCGAATTGGGATCAACCTATTAGGTTAACTGGGTATATGAATAGGTTACCTAGGGCGCCGAGTGAGGTACATTTAGAACAGATTGTGAGGTTGTTATTGGAATCTAAGAAACCTGTTTTGTATGTTGGTGGTGGTAGTTTGAATTGCAGTGAGGAATTGAGGCGTTTCGTTGAGTTAACTGGTGTACCTGTTGCTAGTACTTTGATGGGGTTGGGTTCCTATCCTAGTTCGGATGAGAATTCGTTGCAGATGCTTGGGATGCATGGGACTGTTTATGCTAATTATGCGGTTGATAAAAGTGATCTTTTGCTTGCGTTTGGGGTTAGGTTTGATGATCGGGTTACTGGGAAGCTTGAGGCTTTTGCAAGCCGGGCGAAGATTGTTCATATTGATATTGATGCTGCTGAGATTGGGAAGAATAAGCAGCCTCATGTGTCGGTTTGTGGGGATTTGAAGTTGGCTTTGAAGGGGATCAATCGAATTTTGGAGAGTAAAGGGATAGAGAGTAAGCTTGATTTCCGAGGTTGGAGAGAAGAACTGAATGATCAGAAAGTTAGGTTTCCGATGAGTTATAAGACGTTTGATGAAGCTATTCCTCCACAGTATGCTATACAGGTTCTTGACGAGCTTACCAATGGGGAGGCTATCATAAGTACTGGTGTTGGACAACATCAGATGTGGGCTGCTCAGTTTTATAGGTACAAGAGACCGAGGCAGTGGTTGACTTCTGCTGGTCTTGGCGCTATGGGATTTGGATTGCCTGCTGCCATGGGAGCTGCTGTTGCCAATCCCGACGCTATTGTGGTTGACATCGATGGTGATGGAAGTTTTATGATGAATGTTCAGGAGTTGGCTACTATCAAGGTGGAGAATCTCCCTGTTAAGATATTGTTGTTGAACAATCAACACTTGGGTATGGTTGTCCAGTGGGAGGATCGGTTCTATAAAGCCAATAGAGCTCACACCTACCTGGGAGACCCGGCCAATGAGAAAGAAATATTCCCCAATATGTTGAAGTTTGCAGGTGCTTGTGGTATACCGGCAGCTCGTGTGACAAAGAAGGCAGACCTTAGAGCAGCGATTCAGAAAATGTTAGATACCCCTGGCCCCTACCTTCTTGATGTCATTGTACCGCATCAAGAGCATGTGTTGCCAATGATTCCTGCTAATGGGTCCTTTGAGGATGTCATAACCGAGGGTGATGGCAGGATAAGTTACTGATTTCCCAAGCTAGGTTCATCTTGATACTGGTTTTGTATAATAGTAAGCCATAATGTTATAATTTTTTTTTTTGTGTTCGTAATAAGACAAATAAGACAAACTTATTTGTTTCTCTACAATTTTCGTTTCCCTTATAAATATTCCATACTGTTCTTATAAGTTATAGCTGATGTTTTAATTGGTATTGCTTATGTTTTTTTTTGTTCATTATATATTTCTTTTGGGTTATTTTGTTACTGAAATCGTTTTTTCCTGCCTCTATAATGTGGCCCTTTAATCTTTATGAGTAGCAAACAACCAACGAGAATACTATAAAAAACTGAGTAGTGAAACATAGTTCATGGATGCTGAGTAACAAAATACTGCGGATCAGGCCCTCCCCCATTTTGGTACAGAAACCGACGTTATGTTGAATAATGGGAAACATGTGAATCAAAATTGGCATATTATGATATAGTAGATACTTGTTTTTTCATTGGATGATCTTTCTTATGATCCGAATGTCGATTTTAGCCACTGATGGTGATAGCCCCATTCTAGTTATGGGCGATCAACAGTGTCATTACTTGTACTCCTAAAGATAAACGGTGCAAGGCTACCTGATTGTCTTGCAAATTGAAATTGGCTGGAGCAGATCATTTGTTTTTTTTCCCTCAAGCTAGGAAGAAACTTAGAAAGGGTTTTTCATTTTTTATAACAGAACTTATTTTATGCAGTTGCTTTGTTAGAATGATTGGAAAACAATATAAAATGTGTTTGTCATCCTACTAATCCTAGTTATTTTGCATATTAGGCACAGTCTCTTCAATGTAATTTGTTTGTTTATTTAGTTTATTTATGGCTTACAATGCTTGTCCAAGCTACTACCTAGAGCGTATAGGAGAAGAACAATAATATTTACAATCAATGTTTAATTGCAATTCAACCAAGCATTTCGTAATACAGAACTCTGTCTTTAGAGTACTCTCCATACAAAGTAGTTTCTTCAAAGACGTAGAGTTTCATAGTAAATGCCATTATAAACTTGGCACAGTTATGGTCTTTTTCTATCATCAGGAAGCAGTGATGGTGAATCACTGAGTTATGTCATGTTGTTTACCTGTTTTTTTTTTCCCCCTTCGTTTTAGCGTCTGCCTGAATGGCAGTTTTAACTGCGGTTGGCGTGGCAGTGAGGGGTGGTTGTTCTTTGGTAGAGGCTGTTGTTTCCGCTTAATCTGCAGAATTGTGTAGCAGAGGTTCCGGCCAGTTATTTTCGTCGGAAGGGATAATATTTTGAGGCAGATTTGTGTTGGTGATTTGTCATTTAACCAAATTTGGTAGCTCTGATTGGAATTTCTCGGCTAGAAGCGATTGCGACTTTCAGAGCTGCAAGGCTTCTTGCTAAGAGGCAAATCAGTTGTTAGCAGTATCTATCTGCCAGAGTTAATTGTTGTTGTAGTATATATCTTTATCAGGTCAACTTGGGTGCTTAGTATTTGAGTGGCTTGCACTCCAAAGCTCTTGTTGAGGTTTTGAGTAGCTGTATGTAGATTTGCACTCCTAAGCTGTTGTTGAGGTTTTGCTGTATGTTGAGGTTTTTATTAGGGAGCTCGTATGTATCAAGTTTTGTTGTGGAAATCTCTTTGATTGGTTTGGTGTCTATTTTTCTTGGTTCTGTGGAGAAATCCTTGTAAATATTGTGACTTTGTGGTTTTGCTGTATCTTTGTATTTGATCTACCCGAAGTACACCTTGTGCTTGGGATAGTGATTTTAATTAAAATTGTGTCTTCTCAGCAAGAAAAAAAAGTTCCCTGCCCCATTCTCATCTGGTGACCGTGTCTCGCCGTATGCTTGCCAAGATGATTTCTCAATCTGCTCTAAAAAAATGCAGCATTTTATTGTAAGTATGTTTCTGGCAACATATTTTGACAGATTTGAGCACATATAGAAGGTGAATTGAGAAATCATCCTTACCGATTGCTACATATCAATCATCTGCCGAAAAATAATAAACCTACAAGTTAAATAATCAAATTCAGGTAAAGAAGACTTTGAAGAGTGGAAACTCTTGAAAATTATTTATTTGAGAATTAACTTCAAAAATAACATGTGTAGCGAATAACTCCTTTGTTCACAAAACGACTTAAGCAAACATTTTTTAATGGACCCTTTCATACATGATATACATATGCATGAGTAATGTGTAATATATTAATATCCCATCATTGAAAATACGAGAGAATATAAAAAATTATGATGATATATTTCTCTGTCATTTTTAATGTTACACATCAGTGAAACTACTCTAACCAAAGAGTGAACAACCCCATTGGTTGATTTTTTTTAACCAATTCTACCGAAAAGTATATAAAGGAAGTGAAAACACATCCGCACTCACAGATTAAATAACCATTTTCAGATAAATCTAACTATGAAAAACTTAAGCTAGTAACAACTATTTGAAAAAATCATCCCTAAAAAAAAACTATTTGAAAATCAACCTAAAAAAATAGGATGAATAATGAACAACTCCTTTGTCCCAAAATAGTCTTGTAAGCAAAACCGATGTCTCTCTTTGGCCCATGACTTATAAGTTATAAGTCTTATTAGTTTTTATTTAATTATTAGTTTTTTTTTCCTAATATTTATTTGGTATTATTAATATTTTTTTTGGTGGTGACCGAGATTCGAACCCTAAACCTTGCATATATTATGCATTGTCCATACCAACTGAGGTAAGCTCACGAGGACTGATATTATTAATATAAGAACTATTGCTTGCTTATAAATAAATAAATTATCATGAGTCCCCGTGAACTTAACTCAGTTGATAAGGACAGTACATAATGTATGCAAGGTTGAAGTTCGAATCCCAGATACCAAAAAAAAAATTATCATGGGTGGCGTAATAATTTCCTGTTAATTTTTTTTTGGAGTAGTAATTTAATAAATAAAAATACATAATTTATCATATTTGTTATTTAATGTTTTTGATAATACTATTTATTTATTAATGTGGTAAATAAAACTTTTTTTTTTTTTTACATCATCCCGTGAACTTCGCTTAATTGATAGGGATACTACATATATTATATGTAGGGGCCGAGGTTCCAACCTGAACTTAAAAAAAAAAAAAAAGCTTTATGTAAATTAAACTCATAATAACATAATATATGTTTTGGATTCAGAAATGGTTGGTAGCAATTACATGATGATGACGAACGCTTGATTCAAATCAGAGTCATTTTTTTCTTCATAAACTCAAATACACGAAGAATCAATTTAGGGTTTCAAATTTCTGAGCAATACCATTTCATCACCTTCCTTGCTTTCCCTGCAATGTCTGACATCGATAATCACGCATATCACGGTGCTTCTTCCCCCGACAAGGTGCTTCCTTTTGCGAAATTGTTTAGCTACAAACTTATCTCTATCCATAATCGTATATGGTTTTCGAATTCATACATAAAAATCCCTTTTTTGTTTTAGGCCATTGCTAGCTTTGATTACGTTTTCAGCTTTTCTTGAAAGTGTTTGCTTTTTATTTTGTGTAAATGCATTGTTTTTGAGATAGTATTAGTAAGTAGTGATTGTTTCATAACATAATTATGTTAATAATCAGTGTGTGTTTGGTTCTGCTGTGACAAAAATTGATTTTAAGCGACTTGATTCTGGATAAAAGTGAGTTGAACAATACATTTGAGTGTAAAAATCAATTCTAGAATCAAAAGCTCCACTTTTTAACTTCAAGTTAAAATCAATTCTGGAGGCAAAATCAATTTTACTTGAGAGTAATCAAACATATCAAAATCAATTCTACTCCTCTAGAATAAATGTCGGCTCTTCCATAAGTGGAACCAAACATACACTACGAAGAATGAAGGGATATCTATCATGCAGTACTTTGAGATGTGGAGTTAAGGGTATTACTGGTTTAGATGACTTGTTCACACGAGTTTTTCTGCAATTTGCAGTGGTTTTATGAGATTAAAATACAATGTATATTGCTTGTATACTCGGATTATTTGTTTTGGTTAATCTCTTGATAGAGTTGGATGAGATGACTGAATGTTTTTAAATACTTCAGCCAAGTTCCCGGGGATCTGGTCATGAGAGCACGAGGATGAGAAGGAGAGATGGAGACAGGAAAAGTTTTCATGACCACCGTGACCGTCACAGAGATGATAAATATGAAGGCTTTAAAGGAAGAGGCAGATATGATAGTTATAGTCGGCAACGCGGCCGTGATTATGATAGGTTGGACTATTTATCATGCTTTTCACCTCTTTTCAGATTATATTTTCTGAAGTAATGTATAGATTAGCAACTTTCTATGTACTATTTACCATTTCATACATTGTATAGTGTGTTCCTTTTGTAGGCATAATGACTATGATCGTGACAGAGATACAAGGAACAGATATGGAGCTCATTCAAAGAGATCCAGGAGAGAATCTAGATCTAGATCACGGTCCAGATCCCCTTCTCAATCTGAAGGGTACGCGAACTTCTATTTTCAGTTTGTCCATTGTTCTTGTGTGATGTTAACTATCTCCTCGGTCTTTGATAATTACCAAATTACCTATATTTGTTTTACTTTCGTACCTATTGATCTTGCCTCACTTTCCAACACAATTTATAAGTGGACCTTTTGGCCTGTTAACTAGTAAACTCACATGTACTTTATATGTTAGAAGGTGAGACAAGTATATATATTGAAAACAACTTATATCGACGAAGTTTCCTTTTCACTTTTTACTTAACTGTGCAAGTACAGTTTTTAATTTTTGGAATCTGACTCTTGAGCTCCGATTTGTCTACAGCAAAAGGACCTCTGGTTTTGACATGGCACCACCTGCTACCGGTGTAACACCCACTGTTTCAGGTTTTACCCAACCTCTTAATT
>Ga0315915_1005489_pt1 | contig 15819 bp, 16 predicted proteins | sample MpolbnodulesMG_FD_207738 | JGI IMG/M metagenome (GOLD analysis project Ga0315915, IMG submission 207738) | Medicago polymorpha root nodule microbial communities from Los Angeles, California, United States - branched nodules | ecosystem: Host-associated > Plants > Roots > Nodule | place: USA... | reverse complement strand
AGTCTTAAGTGTTACACTTTGTGGGGTGTTACACTTAAAACAAGGTATGATAAAATTAGATTAAGTGTAGTCTTGTTAATCTGATGAATTGATGATACTATGGAGACTGAACTTTTGATGTCACTGTACAAACAGTGGGGTGTTACACATTACACTTTTGATGTTATAGTATTAACTTCATCAGAAAAGTCATTTTCATAACTTCACCATAGAATTTTCCTTATAATATTCCCTCAAAAGAAGTATGTTATGATTATATAGGCCTTGAAACGACCTTGAACATTAATTGTTTTTAAAACTTACGAGTAATGTGACTGAGATGTATGAATGTTTTTCTTTTTATTTGCGTTATTCCCTTCTAAAAGTAAAAAATGTAACAGAACCGTACAAGAAACAAGCAATTAATTAAATATATGAAACAATACTCTATTTTAAAAATTAAAAAACGATACTCTTTATGGTATCTAAACTATATTAATAAATAAATAGAATTTTTCTAAGAAAAAATTGTTGTCTTTTCTCTCACCTTTTACGCACAACACAACAAGGTGATGTGGCACTTTGCCCTTCATTTTCTTATTTTCATTTTATTTTCTTTTTCAAAAATTTAAATAAAGCATGGACCGGAATTATCTCATTTATAAATAATTGTATATATTATTCAATTCTAATGTAATCTGACAACGTAGAGATGAATAATAATCATAATATCATACATATATTCAATATTTAAATTAAAGACAATTAAAAAATTCTCAAAGTTCTTTGTTCGGTGAGAGCAACATATTCTATCATATACCTTAGTGTAAAGATCAGATCAACAGCTAGTTGAAGAACATTATAACGATCATAACAATTGAAAATTATACAAGACTATGAACATAAGTGAATAAAGACATACATTAATTGAATACTACAAATAAATGGATGTTCGTCGTGGAACCCCACTCTTAGATGTTCATTTACTCATAGTAACTAAAAATGTAACAAAATAAAATAAAATCACACTCTAGCACAATTGAAAGGAAGAAATCCCTTTTTGATGCTTCACATGCATGCTTGATCTTTGTCTTGCACATCCAACTTTCTGAATGAATAATAGTGTGTGTAAGAGTCGTTATTTATAGGCATTTTTCCATCTATGTTTAGTAGAGAATTCTAAGCTTTTTCCTTGGATGCAGCTTGAAAAACAAGTCAAAAACACACAATACCCAGCCAAGATGCGTCTGGCTCATCCCCCACGTACTTTGATGCTTTAGCTTTAGGCATCCCCGAGGGTTATGCCATGCACCTGTGCGCTTTTGACAACCTTAGCCAATGGTGAATTTTACAGTTTTTCGTCCTTATTCGAGTTTTCTTCCATCTTAAAATGTCTTGAGATTTGAGTTGAATTTTTTCCAACTTTTTTTATTATTATAAAACCTTCTAATTACCATTATTCTTCATTCTTCAACACTCATAATCATCCATGCGGTGTCTTGCTTTGCCGAATTACAAAATTTATCAATAAATAGACTCAAAACACATATATAGTTGCATCATTAGGGAAGAAACTGAATGACAATGAATCGAATGAAAACAATAAATTTGATGCCTAAAACATCATATAATCTCTATCATCACTACCCAAACTTAAAATGTTTCTTGTCCTCAAGTAACAAAATAGAAAGAAGTCAGATTTCGCTATAAATTCTAAAATAAACATACCTTTTCAGAGACGATGCTCAGATTGTTGTTCGTTCCATATTTATCTTTGAGTAACTTACCACTTTCATGTAAGTGGGCCAGACATAGAGAAGATAATCATACTCTCAACCATACTCAATTTAAATATGTATCCTAAATCAAGTAGGGTTGGTCAAGACATTTGCTAACTCAAGCTGACAAGTTAATGGATTTTGCTATGAACTTGAAGCAATTTTAAAGAGTCATTCAAACTCAAGTATTAATCACATAGACTTTAGAGGTGTTTTCAAGCTTATAACACTGTTGAGGTAAGATATGGGATATATTTCTAAAAGTAGAGTAACAACAATTTTAGAGTTAGATTACTATGGATTCCCTAAACAATAGAAGACTACCTTCAAAGTTCAGACTTCTTCTTTGTACCAAAACAACAATTAGGCTAACACACACTTTAGATATATTTTTCAATAAAAAAAAAATTAATAGACCAAACTTTTATCTTTTTTTTAGACCACTTTTTTTATTATTCGATCTACATTTTTCTCTTTTCTTTTTCTCTTTTTTTTTATATACAAGTTCTACTAGTGCCCATCTCAAACTTAAAATGTTGCAAATTTCAAAGAGTGAGTAACCTCAAAATTGGTTTCAAACCATAAGTAGTATTTTCCCATTTGATCTAACTCCAAAGATATTAAACAAATATGAAAGCTCAAAAAGTTAAAATTCATAATCAAACCTATAAATTCATCACATTCATCATCTCCCTTCATGACCTTCATCAATAAATCCATAAAAATTCAAAAAACTCAACAAACCTAATAATCCAATTTAAACATCAATATTCAACTTTTCCCCAAATTCAAACCCCTAACCCCAAAAACATCAATGTCGCCATCACCGCCAAGAATGGATCACTCATTATGTCAATATCTAACGAAGTAAATAAGACTTCTCTTTTATGGGACCTTGTTTTTCTGAAACCCAAGTGAAGCAGCTGAGTTTGGATTTGGAGGGTTTGATGATAAATGTAGATTGACCATTTTGCTCTTGACTCTAGAATAACAAAAATGGTAATTCATCTCCATTTCTAAACCAAAGACAAAACTATAACCATGGCCATATTCAACTTACCGGGAAATTCTAATATGGTCACATGACCAAATAAAAAGTGTTTGGTCACACACATAAAAAAATATTTTTTAATAATAAAAAAGAAATTGATAAAAAAGATGATTGAATATTTTAAAGACCATCTTTTTATGTGTGCGTGTCCAAACACTTTTGATTTGGTCTTGTGACCATGGAAGAATACCTCATGTCCACCACTATCCCATCCCTCCTCTCTCCCAATCTCTCCTTCAAATCTAAACCCCCATTCCCCTTCTGACGCCACCAATAATTTCTGACACCCACCACAAAATTCCAATCTTTTAACCCTTAATTCACGCGCAACCTTATTGGGTTTTTCTTCATTGGACACTTATTTAACATCTTAAACAAGATGTATAAGTCTATGTAGTTCTTAGGATCCCCTTACCTTAGTCGTCTTCTTCTTCTTCTTCTTTTTCTTCAAAATCTATCAACTCTACTTCCTCAGACAACCTTTCTATTTTGTCTTGGAGACTGAACCATTCATCAGACCATTCCATTGCTTGAGCATATTCTACCTCTAAAGGAGTTACCTTGTAGGATTGGTAGTCATTGTTTGACATTATGACCACTTCCCCTTTCTCCACGCCTATCAGTGTTGTAGCAGTTACAATGAATGACCTACCTGAGATCATTGGTTATTCTTCAAAGTTGCTAATCTGCAAGACCACTCCATCCATTGGAAAATGAAAGTCACAAATGCCTGCTAGTATGTTTTTAACCATGCTATCCGAAGTTGCTAGAGAACCATCTGCTACACCTATCTTTGCCTTGCAAGGCTTCACTTTCAAACCGCCGATCCTTTCAAAAGTAGAAAATGACATCATATTGACACTTGACCTGTCTCACAAAGCTCCACTTACATAAACATCACCCACAGTCAGAAGAACATCGCAGCTTCCAGGATCATCCAACTTCTGTGGAGGTTGCACATCAAAAACAACACAACAATTCTTAGTTAAAGAAATAAGTTGTTTATCTGATGGTTTGACTTCCTAGTTCAGGAGTAATTTAAGATATTTGACACAACACGAAATTTTCTTGAGCATTTCATTTATTGGAAGCACTTTAAATTTTGACAAGGCCTTGATGAGCTCTTGAAAATGATCATCCTTTTAGAGTGTTCCATTATTTTCTTCGAACTTCTCCACCACATTTATAGACTTTACTTCTGAATATTGGTATCTCTTCTCAATCTGAGTTGATCTTTATGGTTATGATCGGGTCTTCAACTTTTTCACTTTTCACTTCACTAAAATAAGTATAAAAATAAAGATACTCCTAGAAAATTAAAACTAAATCGTTTTTGTCAATTTTGACCAAATTTTCAAGTTAGTCATTTAAGTTTCAAAAGTTTTAAATAGGTCATTTTAGTTAATAAACTTGGATCAAAATGCTATGCTTTAATGGCTCCAGGGTGTCAAAATGCTGCGTTTAATTATCACAAATGATCATTTATAGAGCTAGAAAGGCAGTTCTTGTTATCAATAGTTGCCTTTCTAACCTTATAAATGATCTTTTCTGACCATTAAATGCAACATTTTGACTACTTGGAGCCTTTGAGACGCATCGTTTTGGTCCAAGTCAACAACTTAATGGTCACATCAACCTACGTTAAACGGAGACTAACAACATGGGTAACATTGAAATAGTTTATCAAATAAAAGGACATATTTGTAACTTTTAAAACTTAAAGGACTAACTTGGAAATTCTATCAAACTAAAAGGACTAAAAGAGGTATTTGGCCGAAAATAAAATAAGACTTAATCTAATATAATCTAATAAAATAAAACATATCTAACCTAATAAAAGGAGAACAAGTCTAACCTAAACTAAAACTAATATGGTTTGTGTAGTAGATCTAGATCCGGATTCGGATCTCGCAGTGGTAATTTACTTGTGCGGAGGTTCCTAACTATGGGGATTTTGTGTTTTGTGCATAGCTGGTTGAAGCATTAGGGATGAGCGGTGCTTCTGCGTGTGTCATTCTTGTTTTTTAGTTTATGGTGTTGATGTTGAGGAGCTCGTAGGTTGTGTTCGTTTGTGGTGCTTCGTGGTGGTTTCCATGGTGGTGCTGATACTAGGTATTTTGTGGTGGTGCTCGTGGTGGTTTTTGGTAGTGATGCTCGTGGTGGCTGGTGCTGGTTTTTGGTGAGGATTAATGGTGATTTTTGTGGTGGTTAATGGTAGTTTTGGTGGTGGTGGTGGCGGCGCTTGTGGTGGCTAGTGGTGGTTATGTTTGTTGTGGGTTTTCTTCTATGAATTTATTGTTGATGGGGTTTCAAATACATGGTTGTTAGACTGTGTGGCTTGTTTAAAGTGCGGTTGCATGAGTTTTTGGTAGGTTTGATGGTTATTTTGGAGAGGTTTTCAACGGTTTGGCACAAGATTTGTTTATGTTATTGCGCAGGCATTTAGACTTTGGTTTTTGGAGATGACTTCTTGGTTTGGTGTTTAGTTTTTATCGTTCGAGGGCCCTCAGTAGGAGGGTGTTTATGAGTGTTTGTTTGGGTGTTCTGCATATATACGGGACACTTTTCTTTTGTATGTTGCTTTTTGTTGGAACAAAATACGTTTAATAAACATTACCCTTAGAGTGGGGGTGATTGTTGGAACGAAATATGTTTAACATACGTTACCCTTGAAGTTTTGATAATAACAAGGTATTAAAAATTGTCAATTGGATATACTAATATTTGTTCAAGTGTAGAAGACCATAGACAAAAATTTGATATCTTTATAAGGTTCTGAAAGAACAAAAGAGAGCAAAGGAATCAACAAAAAGGAAGCTTGAAGCATCTGAAGAATAGTGCATCTGAAATATAAGTGCTCCTGAAGTGATGACATCATCAGAAGCAAGTTCGTCAAAAGCACCTCATCAGAAGCAAGATCACTAGAAGCTGAAGTTCATCAGGAGATGAAAGACTTGAAGCTTCAAAGGCCGAGTAATTGATTTAATCACGTCTAAGTATTGCAAAAGACTAAAAGAGTGTAACAACGGCCCTTGAGATGAAATTTGAAGGCATTGGATGTTTGTTCTATCAAGAGCGTTGACAAAGGAAAATTGTACGAACTGTACAACCACTTCCTCCACTACTCTGTTCGCGTCTCTACAACAAGACAAGAATAACAGCTATGCCTGCAGAAATGTTCCTTCAAACTAGGAATGCATTTGAAATTGATCCTTCATAGGACAATAACCATATCAGGAAAAAGATCATTGGTGATTTTCAACAAGGTTCAAACGACTCTTTTTATGCTGGCAACTTTCCAACGTATCTTTCACACCTCTATATAAAGGAGTGAAGACTTACTAGTTAAAATATACAAACCCACACAAAAGCAAGACTCATACAACAATTCAAAGTTCAAAACTTTGTTATTGTTCTGCATTTAAAGTCACTTACAATTTCTTATCAAAGTTCATATTTTAGAAATTTTATAGTCTTAAGAGTCTGTATCTGATCTGTATTGTAAACACCACTGATTGTATATCAAGTGTTCAAATTCAAACAAACTTCTTTGTAATTCTATTTGATTAGAAGTCTCTTGCTTGTGTGCTTGAGCATAGGAAATCTCTTGCAGTTGTGCTTGAGTAATTTGAAGTCTCGTGCTAGTTGTAGCATTGAGCAGTTATAATTTGATATTACATTTTAGTGAACTCTCCTTGGAAGTGCAAGGGGGACATGACTCCTTCCGGATTGTGGAAGGAATCTGTATAATTGCTTTGTGTCTTTCTTCTCTCTCTCTGTTTTTATCCACTGCATTTAGATTCTGATTATCACTTCAAAAGCTGAACCATATCTGCTTCTGATCAGTGACTTCAGTAGGAGAAAACGAAGAAAAAGCAAACACAATTCAACCCTCCTTCTTGTGTTTTTCTCACCTTCACTTTTAAGTCTCCTAACCTAGCATTTCTTGTGTTTGCTAGGATTCTTTGTGTTTTAAATAAATTTCATTTTAACTACTTAAAAAAAAAAAGGTAATACTTGTACTTTATGTCATTGTTTGGATTTCTAGTTGTTATGTACTTCGATCAATAAAAGTTTCGTTGGCTGCTATAAAAACCAAGCGGTTTGTGCAAAATAAAGATGACTAGTAGTAATACTTTATTCCAAATTAAAATAATCCAAGATTTTAATCTCGTTTCAAAACATGATGATTATTACACAAAATTCAATTACTTAATTTGTAAACGAGCCTACAAATAAAGACGATTAGGAATGTCATTTGTAGAAATTGGTTGAATGAATTCCAATACATTCACAATGTTTTCTGATACATTTGGCATCACGGTCAGGATTACATAATATTTTACCTACACAATCGCTATCTGACTTACTTCTGAAATTGTCCACAGTCACTCATATGCCCAGTCACTCATATGCCCTCACAGAGGATACCGTTATGATGGAATTTATAGAATGGAAAGATGTTGGCAAGTAGCAGGACAACAGGTAAATAGATATGAGAAATATTTTGACGACTTAGTATAATGTTTTCTAACACACATCATATATTTTTTGGATAGATTTTAACACACTATTTTCTATTAGTTGAAGTTTAAATACATTCTACTAAATTAAATATATTTCATATAAATTTAATGGGTACTCTATAAATTTGATTAATTATGAATCTGATCAATCACATTTTCCATGATCAGGGGTACTTAGTTTGCCGTTTTCTGTTTGTTAGATGTCACAATGAGGGTGCCCCTAGAACTTGGAAAATAAGGTAGAAAAAATTATTTAGTTCTATAGCAAATATTACAATTATATTCATATGTATTAACAATTTTAACATTGTGTTTTCTTTCTTACAAGAAAGAAATTTAACATTGTATTTTACTAAATGATAAATGGAACACAGTGATGTTCGTGGGGACATGCCAAGACCCTTGCCAGTAGTTCCTGGACTTGAAAAGGCTATTGTTGTTTATGAAAAGACTGAAACTTCATTTTGGGATTTCGATGTGAATTAACTCTTTTTCATTTGGATGTGAATGAACTCTTTTGAGTGAACTCACATCAAAATCCCAAAATGGAGTTTCAGTCTTTTCATAAACAACAGTAGCCTTTTCAAGTTCAGGAACGACTGGCAAGGGTCTTGGCATGTCCCCACGAACGTCACTGTGTTCCATTTATCATTTAGTAAAATACAATGTTAAATTTCTTTCTTGTAAGAAAGAAAACACAATGTTAAAATTGTTAATACATATGAATATAATTGTAATATATGCTATAGAACTAAATAATTTTTTCTACCTTATTTTCCTGGTCCAAGGGGCACCCTCATTGTCACATCTAACAAATAGAAAACGGCAAACTAAGAACCCCTGATCATGCAAAATGTGATTGATCATATTCATAATTAATCAAATTTATACATGAAATATATAATTTAGTTGAATATACTTACACTTCAACTAATAGAAAATAGTGTTTTAAAATCTATCCAAAAAAAAATATAATGTGTGTTGGAAAACATTATACTAAGTCGTCAAAATATTTGTCATATCTATTTACCTGTTGTCCTGCTACTTGCCAACATTTTTCAATTCTATAAATTCCATCATAACGGTATCCTCTCTGAGAGGCATATGAGGATCTCTTATCCTTGCTAGCTTGAGTTTTTGTATGCATATCTACATACAAAAATATACATAGATATAAGAACAATATTGTATACAAAATATGAAAACTGAAAAGAAAGTTCATAAAGAATTACTCAAATCACCGGTTGGTTTTAGACCTGATGCGATGATAACAAAAGCCAACAAGAATGCCATAGTTAGAGAATTTTTTCTTGACGTATCCATCTTCTTCACATAATTTTTGTTCTATACATGAATGTTTATATTGGCCTTGAGCCCACCTTGAATATTATTTATGTCTGTTTATGAAAAATTGTAAACTTCTTTCTTTGACAATTATTGTTGACTAGACTTTTCAAGTTTATAGAAAAAATATAAACTTTATAGAATAATATATATATATATATATATAAAAGAGAGTTAATATAGTTGACTAGACTTTAAGGAATTTATTCCATGTATATAAATGCAAGTGCAACGTTGTATTTTTGCTGACAATACTTGGGAAAGGGTGTGGTTGCGCTTCAACTAGTTTCATTCCCTTATATTTACTTCCTTCGGAAAAAAAAAATTCCCCTATATTTTCTATTGAGGAACATGACCGTTCGTAGCATTTTACGACTTATAGGATAGTATGAAAACAAAAAAGGTTCTTTATTTAATACATCATAAATCTTTTGTTTTCTTCGAATAAATGATGAATGAGACATGCATTAGTAATGACGGTTGACATCCCGTTATGTTGACACCAATACGATGCTAGTAAACTCAAGTTATTTTTTGTTTTTTTTGGATAACAATAGGGCCTAAGCCCAACGAAGAAAGAAACTACCGCCTAACAATACGCGGAGTACAAACACCAGTTAAACCAGCTAAAAACACCATACTAATTTGAGCAGGACAATGCTCATATAACATCAAAGTGAAACCTCCATCACAAGCTATATTTGCAAGTGTGTCAGCACAAGCATTAGCTTCTCTGTACGAATGACAAATTCGGACCTCCCAATTCATATCCAACAACCGCCGAATATGTAATAGTAAACTCCAGCTTTTTGCCATTCCAACTTGTAGTAAACTCAAGTTATTAGAAGTAGAAGATTTAAACAATTTACAACAAAAACAATATACTTTGTCATCATATTTGCAATAAACTAGCCATTTTTTTATTGCTAATCTCACCGTTGTTTAATTTTATGGAATAATTCGCATATGAAAAATGCCTAAAATATTAGTCATTAGGAAAATAAAAATTCATTTATCTAGTATGCCCCTTTTCAACTAAAATATCCTTTGACGCTGTCGCGGTGATTTCCGAAGATCAAGCTATTGATTAGCGTTGACTCTCAAATTTAGGTTCACCATCGAGCTTTAATTTTTTCCAAGGGAAAGGGGGAAAAGTTCGAATAAACCCACAATTTTTAGAGACTAAAGGTTCAGGGGTTAGTTCCGTAAAGAGGAGGTATTAGCACCTTAAACGTCTATATTATTCTATAGGAACCTCTTGCTTTTATTTATTTTTTGGCTAAAATTATTTGCTTGTAAAAGATTAGTGTAATGATGAAAAAAAGAAAATATTGTTAATGGTTTTCTGATTTGCAAAGGCAACGTCTTTTGCCTACGTGCCCGTGAGGGATCAAAACCACGTAGTTCGGGGTAAAAAGCCGAGCCATTTGTTTGGTTTTTTTTTATTAGTTTTTGAAAAGGGTTTTAAAAGTGAAAAGCCAAATGACAAAGATAAAATTTGTTTAGTGTTTTTTAATTTAATGAAAAAGTTTAAATATATTAAGATGGATTAAAGTTTTTTTCAGAAAAATAAAATGGAAAATCATTTGATGAGTATCAAGGTTTTTTGGAAAAGAATTCTTTTTTTTTTTTGTGAAATTTGTTTTTGATTATTTGATTGTTTTTTGTTTTTTTTATTTATTATTTTTAAAGGCCTAAAAATTAAAGTGACGATGAATTAAACGCGAGAGAATTCCGTAGTGACACTAGGTCGAAACGAATCCCCTTTCCCTTGGATAATAAACTAAACCTAATTTTTTGCATTTTAAAAAAACATGTCCGTAAGCGCTGAGGTGGTTCTATTAACAATAAATTGAAGGTTACAAAGGGGATTGATTCTAGTTCGTCTGTTACTTCTAAGGAGTCAGAGAACACATATTGGCGTAATTGGGTAGTTTTATATGGTAATGATGAGATTGCGGTGGAGGATGTTTGGGGAATAGGGAAGGCGATTGGAGTGAAGTTTACTGGTGACAAGGCAAACATGTTTAATGTGTTATCACGGGGAGGGAGAAAGAGTGGTAGGGGTGACGTGGGTGCGGAGGTAGATGGAGGTAAGGGGAAGGCGAGGAAGTGAGGGTGGCTGGTGGTGGTGAGTGGGCGGTGAGGGGTGTGTGTGGTATCCGATGAAGATAGTTTCTTGGAACGTTCGGGGGTTAGGAGGTTTTGAAAAAAGAAGAGAAGTGTGGAAGTTAGTATCTGAAAAAAGTCCTTTCATTGTTTGTATTCAGGAAACAAAACTTGAAAATGTGGATAGTTTTTTGTGTTCTACGTTGTGAGGGAGCCTGTCTTATGGCTTCTCGTTTCGTCCTTCGCGAGGGGCTACCGGTGGCTTACTAATTTTGTGGGATATAAAGGAAGTTGAGATTTTTTATTCTTTCTCTTTTGATCATGTGGTGGCAGTTGGAGGTCGGTTTTTACAGACAGGCGACGACTTTGTTCTTTTTAATGTGTATACTCCATGTGATGTGGGTGGTCAAAGTGCTTGGTGGGGAACTTTATCGTCTCGTTTGGTTAACTTACAGGGGCAGAATGTTTGTGTATGTGGGGACTTTAATGTTGTCCGCAGAGTGGATGAGAGAAGGGGTGTTGGCGCGGTCCTTAGAGTTATGGGGGTTTCGGACTTTAATAATTTTGTTGATGGTAGTGATTTTATTGATTTACCGCTAACTGGTCGTCGGTTCACTTGGTATCGAGGTGACGGTCTTTCCATGAAAATTGGTGTTTGAGATGGCCTAACTACATACAAGCAGCGCAGTTGCGCGGTTTGTCAGATCATTGTGCTGTGATTCTTTCGGTTGATGAACAAAATTGGGGTCCTCGTCCTTTTCGAATGTTGAAGTGTTGGGCAGACGTGCCGGGTTACAAAAACTTTGTGAGTTCAAAATGGAGGTCATTTCAGGTGGAAGGGTCGAAGGGTTATGTGATGAAGGAAAAATTTAAAATGATTAAGGAGGCTCTGAAGGAGTGGCATTCGAATCATACTAATAATTTACCTGGTAAAATTGCTCATGTGAAGGATCGTATTGCGGTGTTAGATGACAGAGGGGTTGTTGCTTCCCTTGGGGTGGAGGAGGTGGAGGAGTTGCATCGCCTTACTGATGATTTGCATTCTTTATCTAGAATTCATTCCAGCATGTGTTGGCAGCAGTCTCGTTTGACTTGGTTACGGGAAGGGGATGCTAATACTAAATATTTTCATGGTACTATGTCTAGTCGACGGCGTGTCAATACTATCTCTTCTATTGTTGTCAGAGGTACTGTGGTTGAAGGTGTCAGTAATGTCAGACAGGTTGTTTACACTCATTTTTCGAATCATTTTCGAGCACCTTCTGTGGAGCGCCCCTCTACTTCAGACTTGAATTTTCGTACTCTAACTTATAGAGAGGGGGCGGCCATAATTAAACCATTCCCTATGGAGGAGCTTAAAATTGCAGTCTGGGACTGTGATAGTTACAAGTGCCCGGGGCTTGATGGAGTCAATTTTGGCTTCATTAAGGAGTTTTGGTTGGATATGCGTGAGGAGTTGATGCATTATGTGTCGGATTTTCATCGAAATGGCAAGCTTTTGAAAGGTATAAATAGTACCTTCATCACTCTTATTCCTAAAAAAGATGTTCCGCAAAGTTTAAATGATTTTCGTCCAATATCCTTGGTGGGAAGTCTGTATAAGGTCCTGGCTAAATTGTTAGCAAATAGGCTGAAGTCTGTTATTGGCAGTGTTATTTCAGACTCTCAGTCAGCTTTTGTGCAAGGAAGACAAATTCTAGATGGTATTTTGGTGGCAAGTGAGGTAGTAGATGAGGCCAAAAAATTTAAAAAAGATTTACTTCTTCTTAAGGTCGATTTTGAGAAGGCTTATGACTCCGTCGACTGGAAGTATTTGGATGATGTCATGGGGAAAATGGCTTTTCCGACTATGTGGAGGAAGTGGATTCGTGAATGTGTTACTACGGCGACTGCGTCGGTCTTAGTAAATGGCAGCCCCACTGATGAATTCTCTTTGGCTCGAGGGCTCCGTCAAGGGGATCCCCTTTCACCTTTTTTGTTTCTCTTAGCCGCGGAGGGATTTCATGTCATGAAGGATTCCTTGAATACAAATAATTTATTCTCTGGTTACAAGGTTGGAACGGAACGTCCTGTTTCTGTGTCTCATCTTCAGTTTGCAGATGACACCCTCATTTTAGGGGAAAAAAGTTGGGCTAATGTTCGGGCAATGTGTGTCGTTTTGCATTTGTTTGCAACAATGTCTGGGTTGAAAGTGAATTTCCATAAAAGTGAGTTGGTGGGTATAAATGTTCCTCAATCTTGGTTACAGGAGGCTGCAGATGTATTGAACTGTAAAATTGGTAGGTTGCCTATATTGTATCTGGGCCTCCCTGTTGGAGGTGATCCTCGTAGACTGCATTTTTGGAATCCTGTGGTTAATTGCATTAAATCTCGTCTGTCCCGTTGGAAAAGCAAACACCTCTCTTTTCGTGGTCGTCTTGTTCTTCTTAAGTTTGTCTTGACCTCTCTCCCTGTCTATGCTCTTTCCTTCTTCAAAGCTCCCTCAGGTATCATCGCCTCTATTGAATCTCTTTTAATTCGTTTTTTTTGGGGTGGGTGTGAGGTTAATAGGAAAATTGCCTGGATTGATTGGGAGGCCATCTGTTTGGCTAAGGAGGTTGGAGGTTTGGGGGTAAGGAGACTTAGGGAGTTTAATTTGGCGTTGTTAGGGAAATGGTGTTGGAGGATGGTAGTGGATAGAGAGGGGTTGTGGTTCAGAGTTCTAACTGCTAGATATGGTGGGGTTGGGGGGCGGTTTCAGTCTTGTAGTAGTCATGGGTCAGTGTGGTGGAAGGATATTGTCTATATCTGTGATGGCAGTAGTTCGGTGTTGGGGAGTTGGTTTTCAGACAATTTACGTCTTAGAGTCGGTACTGGTGTTACAATCTTGTTTTGGTTGGATAGGTGGGTGAGTGGATGTACCCCTCTGTGAGAAATTTTGTCGCTTATATGATTTATCTGATAATAAATTAGCTATTGTGGCGCAAATGTTTTATTGGGGGTGGGATGTGGATGGGGAAGCTTGGAAGTGGCAGAGGAGGCTTTGGGTTTAGGAGGAGGAGCTGCTAGAGGAGTGTAGGCTTTTTTTATTAACAGTTACGTTGCAGGTTGATTCTGGTGCTGCTTGGAGGTGGACCCCTGACACAGCCAATGGTTACACGGTTAGTGGTGCTTACCGCTTGCTCACAGATACGACACAGATCAGTGATCAGATTCCGGCTAAGCTGTTATGGAGGAAGGACGTGCCTTTGAAGGATTCGGTCTTCGCTTGGCGTTTGTTTCACAACCGATTGCCTTCAAAATTAAATTTGTTCCGTAGAGGTATCATTCTTCCTGAGGCGCGAAACTATGTTAGTGGGTGCGGTTTTCATGAATCCGAATGCCATTTTTTCCTATCTTGTGCCTTTTTCGGTCATCTTTGGCAGCTAGATAGAAATTGGCTTTGTGTTCACTCAGCGGATCCTTCCCATGTTTTGGATCATTTCATTCAATTCGGTTCGTCTACAGGCTACGGTAAATCTAGATGCTCTTTTATGCATTTGATTTGGTTTGCTACAACTTGGGTAATTTGGAAGGAAAGAAATGCTAGAATTTTCAGAAGCACTCAGAGTTCCCATTTACAACTTCTGGAGAATGTCCAACATCTTTCCTTCTGGAGGTTTAAAGCTAGCGTTGTATCTTTTCATAATAGTTTTTTACAAGTGGTGCCAAAATCCTTTGTTATGTGCAGGAATTGGCTAATTTTTTCACTATTGTTGTACTCTAAATGTATTTTGTGAGCACTTTCTGATGTACACCTTGTTCCTGAAAGTTGGCTCTCTGTTTCAATATATCATTTTGATTTCTTCAAAAAAATATATGAAAGCTAAATAAATAAATAAATAAATAAAAGACAATGAATATTTTTCTATATGTTTACAATTTCTCTAAAATACATTCTAATTGCAAATAAATAAATGACAAAAACTAAAATGCTAAATGATAATAATAAATAGAATTAAAATGAAATGCAAAAATGATAAAAAAAAAAAATGCAAGAAAATAAAAGAAGTAAAAGACAGTTAGTGCAAATAATAAAAAGGGTGGGTGCACGAAGTAAAACAGAAGGCTGATTGGGTTGGAGAGAGGCCCAAAACGCTTGGGCCACAAATATTGAATTTGGGTCGTTGATTTGATCAAACGACCCTGATTTGATCATGGGGTAAAGCACTGCAGGCCATCTGATCAAGATCAGAAGGCCTGGGTGGCGAGGGTGCATGCTAAAGCATGCACCTACGCACACTGGATCAGGGAGGGGTATAAATACACTCCCCCTATAGATTTTCTCTCTCTTCAACACCCTTTCTCTAAAACTCTCTCCTTCCTCTCTCTAAAACTCCGATCTTCTTCTCCGGTCACCGGTGGGGTTCCGATGCGGTAGTCGACCAGCCAAGGACGGCGGTGCCGCCGTGCCAGAACGATAAAGTTCTATTTTTTTTCTTCTTTTTCTCGGTTCTTCCCTCTTTTCTTCTTCCTTTTTTTTTCGGTTTCCTAACCGTTCCCTTTTCAAATAAAAAAAAAACAAAAATCCTAGATCTAAGAATAAATAAAATATTAAACATTTTGTATGGTGTTTTGGTTACGGATCTGTGACTGGATTTTTGTGTTGTTGTTTGGTTACAACTGTTCTCCTGATTTTCGGGTATCAATCCATTGATTGGTTTTGAACCTTTAATCTTTGAACTTTCTACTTTTATTTTTGGGAAGGGAAAAAGAGAAAAAAACCCTTAAGAAAATTTGGATCCGGGGGTTGATTTTGCAGAGGGAAGGTGTTAAGCACCCTACACGACTACGGTACTCCGTAGGAACCTTTTGCCTAAATTATCTTGTGCTAAGTTATTCGATTATTTTTGAAAATAATTGCGTAAGAGTCTAAGTGAAAGAATGGAGGGAGAAGAAGTATGATTTATTATTTTTTATTTGATTTGGAAGGATTGGGTCCTTTGCCTACATACCCACAAGTGGGATCAAAACCAATGTAGTTCACTCTCAAAAATTGTTTTTGTGAGTTAGG
>Ga0315915_1005488_pt1 | contig 15820 bp, 13 predicted proteins | sample MpolbnodulesMG_FD_207738 | JGI IMG/M metagenome (GOLD analysis project Ga0315915, IMG submission 207738) | Medicago polymorpha root nodule microbial communities from Los Angeles, California, United States - branched nodules | ecosystem: Host-associated > Plants > Roots > Nodule | place: USA... | reverse complement strand
GGTCGGTCTAGTATATACAAATCCTTGTGCAGATTTTTCCCATCTGCACCTCCAAGCACAAACAGTTTTATCACCAACAGGCAACAGTCCCTTGGAGTAGGAGGGTTGGCCCCAAGTTTGATTCACTACAAATGAGTCAGCAGCAAACAGGAATGAACAATTGGGGCCAACAGCCAGAGGGAGGCAACAACAGAATATATGCTTAGAATGAAAAAACACCGTAAAAGTATAGTCTATAAAGTTAAAACACCGTTCAATAATCACATAATTAAGTAACCAAAATTCCCATTCCAACATTCCTAATCCTAACAAAACAAGAAATGAAAGGCAGGCTCATATAAAGGTATAAACAATAAGCAACAAAAATAAACTAGAATCTCATTACCCCATTAAAAATATGAAATTGGAGACAGAAGAAGAAGAAAGCAAACCTAGTACAAACCCATTAAAGAGGATAGTAGCAGGAACAAAAAAGATTAGGGAGAGTAACAAAAGAGAGGTATTTTGAAATACCTCATGTTTTTCTTCTTTCCCTCTTCTTCTCTTCTCTTGGTGCCGGGTCTCGAACCGAGTACCTCTAGGTTGTAGGACAAACCTTACAACCAAGTGACTTCTCGGGAGATAGGCGATATGAAACGTAAGATAAATGTACTTATCCACTACAGCCTTGTTGTGTTGGATTGCTGTGTTATGGGCTAGGATTAAAAAAAGGTCTACATTGATTTTTCTTTCTTCTTCTAGATAATAAATTTTTTTTTTTTGAGCAAAATAATTTTTTCTAGATAATAATTGAAATAAGATAAAATATTGATTTGTTTTTTTTTGACAAAATAAAATACTGATGTTAATAATACTAGCAATATTTTAATAGTTATTTATGAATGTGTTATGATATTTTGTTTAGTTTTAAAATAAGAGGGATGTTATATACCCTCTCTTTTTAACATTCACTATTTTATTGGATGAAACTCGTGTGTTTTCTACATTTCAAAACTTCATATAAAGCGTTGACACACATAATATTTCATCCAATAAGTGGATAAGTGTTACGATTAACGTTAGAAAAAGAGTGTTACTAGTATTATTCTTAATATAATATTTATTAACTTGAAGAGTTTGGTTTAGTGGAAAAAAGACAGACACTAAAGTTGGAGGTCTTAAGTTCGAGCTCCTCTATTGTTCGAGGTAAATGTAAATATTTTTGTAAGTATTCTTTGAACCTAATGTTCTTTCTTGCCTTGAATTGTGACACCATTCATTCACCCTAAATTTAAAGTTTATTAAAAAGATATTGATAAACAAAAACTTAATGCATTTATCAATTTTCTTAATTTTCATGATTTGCTTTGTCTATCCTACAATATAACTCGTTTAATTAAAAAAATTAAGCATCATAAAAAATAATCTCATTTAATATGTTTTTTTTACAATATCAACGGAGTATTAATTTTTCTATTACACTCTAAATATTTATTATTATTTTTTTCTAACATTTGTAATTTATTTCTCATATTATTAATGAATGATAATTCATAATTATTCTTTATGAATATCAAAATTATTCTTTTGATTTATAAAAATTGAGTTTGAAATAGCTCATTCTATTTTTCAGTTATCATGAAAATTATTTCTAAAAATAAAAACTTTTTTTTAATTTGTAGCTAACGAACTCTTTATTGATCTCACATTTCATGCAGTGCATTTTGTTTTCCATCATCAAATAGAAGTTGAGACAATGTTAAGAGCTTAATCTATCAATAAAAAGATGGATTGTGCATCCAAAGATTTAAAGTTCAAGCTCTGCTACTATTATTGGAGGGATTCTAATATAAATCTTTTATAAGTGTTATCAGAGTTTCAAAATCTTTTATATTTTAGATTGAGACACTATCAAACCACCCTAGGACTTTTCCCAGAAAAAGAAATAGAGACAAAAGGAAAAAAAAAGTGATAATACTTTAAAACATCAATAACACCTTTATGCTATGGTATAAATAAGTGACTGATATCGTGTAATTAAAAACCCATAGAAAATAAGTTGTTATAATAATGAAATATAAATTCACCAAAAAAATAAATAAAACAATAGCGAAATATAAAAGAGGCACAGTTTAATGTCGTGGTTGCTGGAGATGAAATTAATAGAAATTATTTATTCATTCAAAAGATCAAAAGCTTGTGAAATATAGTACCTTTTCTAATCTAAGTAATTCAGAGGAAATATAGTAGTTTTTTACTGGGAAATATAGTAGGTCTTGAATAGAGGAATTTAAAATTCAAGCGAATATGGAATTCTATGGAATCCCCTTCCATTTTCAAAATTTATTGTTTGGACAAGAAATTCAATTCATATATTAATACTCGTGATATAAAAGACTCAAGAAAATCTTTCTTCTCACTCAATGGAAGAGCTTTATCAATATCAATAGTCATCTTCATTTCATTAAACACTTCTTGCACCACTTGAGCATTTTTTTTTTCCATTATTTGTTTAGTAACATGTACAAAGTCTTTCAATCACTCGGTCTCTTCTCTCATAGAGTTGATTATCCATTCTTTGTCTCTACTCTCTACCAGTAATTGTACTTTTTTCTTTGTTGCCAAACTTGGTTCCTCTAGAAATCAATATGCACATTGAAACCTTCTTCCTTTACATTTACTTCTTTGCTCGTGACATCATCCGCACTCATTGCATGTTCTGCTCCAATTTCATTGACTTCAAAACAAAAGAAAACAGCAATAATGAACAGAATGTCATCAAAATCAACAAAGTTATAAAGAAAATTAGAAGACTGGAAGCTAGTACAAAAGATAACACAATGCCTGAAAAGTAAACGAGCAGCAAGGACACATGAGCAAAACCAGCATTTCTAACTTAATGATACTTGGCAGCCTTGCTCTGCAAATACTTAAACAAAGCATCGATAACAAACCCAAAATCAGCCTGCCTGCAGTAGAGGATAGGCAAATTGGGCAAGTCAAGTCCTTGATAACCTTTGAATGGTAATTCATTTTGGACAGAGTAAACTTCAAGCCATGAGCAGTGCTCACCATCACTGTCCTATCAAGTATGATTTAAGTTAATAACCCTAGTATATCTCAGCAAGTTAGCACACGCCACTTTAAGTCCAACTCAGTAAGATAGCATACATCATTCTAAAACCATTGACCGTTTTTAGAAACATTACCAGTAGTTGTGGCTGCCAAAACAAGGCATCAATAAAAATAGTTAAGAGCCTAATTGTGTTGGTTAATCCTAAGAGAACCTATTCATATCTTCTATTCCAATCTAACTACTCATGAGAAAAGAAATTATGTCACAAAAAATTAAATCAGTCAAATTGCAAAAATTTACCCCTGAAGTCTGAAGAGTTTGCATAACAAAACAATTGAGACTCCATAGAGGAGAGCCTACAAGTGAGGTTCCTCTTCTGCATATGCAGCTCCTTATTCAACCTTCTCAACTCAACAACTTCAAGCACAAGATTCTGCATCAAACAATCCATAGTTTCCCCTTTCACCGCTTCCTCTTGTCTTTCCAATCCACAGCTCCTACTCAATGCAGCCAATTGCTCAGAGAGGCTGGTTTTCTCTTCTAACGAAGCAACTTTCTTCTCAAGCTCACCAACCTCATTCTGATTCTTCCTATGTTGGATTAATTATTGAATTATGGATTGACGATAATCAATTATTACAAGTTAATCTTAATATAAATTATGGTCTATTGTGTTAGGCACTAATTAGTTGATGAATATGTGTGATTGGGATATTGTTTTTGAATGGACCGTGATGGGTTGGCTCATTTAACTAAGCCCAACGAGAGGTCCCTGCCCTCGGCCATTTAGCTATTTAAACGCCTTCTAATCAGATGGTTAAGCATTTTGAACAGTATGGTGAAAACCTAGATAACCTAAACGGCGATGAAGGTAGTCATCCTCCCTCTCATACTTGTTGGCGGTTGTCCTCCATGAACCTAAACCTACAGGTACACAACTTCTTATTCTTGCTTTGTTATAATCACTAGATACAAATTATAGCATATCATTAGTAACAAAGCAGCAATAAGATATTGTGTCCCTTTAGGTTTAGGTTCATGAAGGACAACTGCCAACAGGTATGAAAGGGATACTACCCTCATCGCCGTTTAGGTTATATAGGTTTTCACCATACCGTTCAAAATGCTTAACCGTCTATCTGATGGGATGATGTTTAAATAGCTAAACGGTTGAGGGCAGGGACCTCTCATTGGGCTTAGATAAATAGGTCAACCCATCACGGTCCATTTAAAAACAATAGCCCAGTCACACATGTTCATCAACTAATTTGTGCTCAACACCATAGACCATAATTTATATTAAGATTAACTTATAATAATTGTTTGTCGTAAATCCATAATTCATTAATTCAGTAATTAATCTAACATCCTACACTCAGCCAACTCGAAAACAAGCTTGGACTCTGTCTCTTTTAACTCTTCCAACTCCGTGAACAAATATGTGGGTGATTGTCTCCTTTGTGTTGTAAAAACATGTGGGTGAACCTGAGAAATGTTCAAGGACCACGCTAAGTCACCCATAATTCACTCGCAAATAAGCAAAGTATCATTAATAAAACCTAGAACTCAATCCAGTATAGATAGTAGTCATCAAGGAACTGATTTTAACATTCAGAATCCTCATCATGCTATATTTTCCTGTTAACACATTGTTTAGTAAATTATTGGTGTCAATCAATTTAGAGGTATCATTAGAGAGGTGGTATACATCTAGTGTTGTCAAATGAAAACAAACTTGAACTGGCAAATTTGTTTGCTACATGCCAGAATTGCTAACCACTCTAACTTATGGTTGAAATAGAAACCTGGCAGCCCACTCCCACTGACATAATGACATGCATAATCAAAACTTACAACTTCATCTATCAAACATTACAAAATATTTCAATTGCATTTGCTGCTATTCAAAAACCAAAGCAGTGTTCACATTAAAATCGCTAAAACGTTTTGAATTACAGTCATGAACATTGAGTCTATCCTTAAAAATCATTCTTCTACAATTTATGAAAAACAATTGTAACTTCCTAAAGCGAAAATAAAGAGGAATCAATTTCCATTGTCAATTCAATAACTATAAACTAGTCAGATGGATTAAAACAACGTGTTAGTCAGACGGACTAACATAATTCCAAGTGAGGACTTACCAGGGTCGGTCTAGTATATACAAATCCTTGTGCAGATTTTTCCCATCTGCACCTCCAAGCACAAACAGTTTTATCACCAACAGGCAACAGTCCCTTGGAGTAGGAGGGTTGGCCCCAAGTTTGATTCACTGCAATTGAGTCAGCAAACAGGAATGAGCAATTGGGCCCAACAGCCAGAGACAACAACAGAATAGATGCATAAAATGAAAAAACACCACAAAAGTATGGTCTAATAAATTAAAACACTGTTCAATCATCACATAAATAAGTAACCAAAATTCCCATTCCAAACATTCAGAAAAAACCATAAATTTCAATTGTGGTATAAGCACACACTACAAAAGTAGCTAGCAGCAAAGGTAATTTGATATTAATACCATAATATCTAACTCTTTGCCAGCAAATCTATAGTGATATTTGCTTTCAACTTGGGTTGAGTTTTATAAAGAGTATAAACAATAAGCAACAAAACTAAACTAGAATTTCGGAACCCCATTAAAAAAATTCAATTAAAAATATGAAATTGTAAACAGAAAACAGAAGAAGAAAGCAAACCTAACAACGAGAAAGAGAGTGTAGTACAAGGAACAAAAAAAAAAATAGAGGTATTTTGAAATACCTCATGTTTTTCTTCTTTCCCTCTTCCTCTCTTCTCTCGGTGCCGGGTCTCAAACCGAGTACCTCTAGATTGTAGGACAAACCTTGCAACCAAGTGACTTCTCAGGACAGGCGATATGAAATGTAAAACAATTGTACTTAACCACTACGAACTTGTTGTGTTGTATTGTTGTGTTATGGGCTGGGATTAAAAGGTCCACATTGATTTTTCTTTCTACTTAATGATCTCTGCACTAGTAATATTTTAATAATATTTATAAATGTGTTATTATATTTTGTTTAGTTTTAAAATAAGAGGAGTGTTATGAATAGTGACATAATTCATTTACCGTAAATTTAAAATTCGTCAAAAAGATATTGATCAACAAAAACTTAATAAATATCTTGGGCTACCATTTATGATTGGACGTAGTAAACATGCAACTTTTAATTTTATTAAGGATCGTATATGGAATAAAATCAACTCTTGGAGTAGTAGATGTTTCTCGCGGACCGGAAGGAAGGTTCTCATTAAGTCTGTTTAGCAATCTATCCCTTCCTATGTGATGAGTGTTTTCCTTCTTCCGGGATCCCTCATTAATGAGATAGAGAAAATGTTAAACTCCTTCTGGTGGGGTCATAATTCAGCAAATTCTCGAGGATTGCACTAGCTATCTTGGGAACGCCTTTCAGTTCCTAAGGTGTTTGGAGGTATGGGTTTTAAGGGCTTTAAGGCTTTCAATATGGCTATGGTTTGCAAGCAGGCTTGGAAGTTGGCTTCTTCTCCAGAATCTCTAATCACTCGTTTACTCAAAGCTAAATATTTTCCTCGAAGTGGCTATTTTGGAGCTAGCGTAAGCCATAATCCTAGTTATGTTTGGCGTAGCATATGGAGTGCCAAGGTTTTCAGTGGAGTATAGGCACAAGAGAACACATTCTAGTTTGGGATCACCCATGGCTCAGTAATGCTGCACAAATTTTACCGTCTACCCATCATCATTTGGAGTGGCCATCTATCATTGTTTCTGACTGGTTGTTTACACCCCAAAAACAATGGAATATGGAGCTAATTAATACTTTTTTTAACAATGTTACTGCTAAAAATATTTTTAATACACCGTTATTCCCTTCGGTAACTCATGATGTTCATGTTTGGAAGTTCGAGATGGATGGTGCCTATTCAGTTAAAAGTGCTTACAAGGATATTCTGAATCATGATGTGGCAGTTGTACAGCACCGTGTGCGGGGTAACTGGAATTGCATTTGGAGTTTAAAATTGCCCCGAAGGTCAAGAATTTCCCATGGAGAGCTTGTCGTAATTGTTTGCCCACAAGAATCCGATTGCAATCAAAAGGAGTTCAATGTACTGAAAGGTGTGTAGTGTGTGATGATTTTGGTGTGGATAGTACCCATCTGTTCTTTATGTGTGATAAAAAGAAGATTTATTAGCAGCAGAGTGGATTATGGAGTCTTTTGATGGTTGCTTTTGATATTGATGCAGGCTTTCCAATTAATGTGTTTGCTAACTTATAACACCTGGACCAACAACAAAAGCAAGTTTTCAGTGTGACCCTTTGAGGTATATGGAAGTATCAAAACAATAAAGTATGGATCAATGTTACTAAAACAACTCAAGCTATTTGTGCTCGTGCATGATCTCTTCTTACTAGTGGGAAGAATGCTCGGTTTATTCATCATCATATCCCTCAGCATCCCGTTACCCCGAACGACTCGAAGTGGATTAAACCAAGTCCCAATAGATTTAAATGTAATGTTGATGCGTCCTTTTCTCAAGCTCGAAATCGGGTTGGCATTGGTGTGTGCATTCGAGATGATGAAAGTCGTATATTTTGGCCAAGACTGAATGGATGTCTCCGTCCTTGATGTGGATTTGGGGGAGGCTTTAGGTTTATTATCAGCCATGTACTGGGTTCGCGATCTTCAGCTAGGTATTGTGGACTTCGAGCTTGATTCCAAAACTGTGGTGGATAGTCTTTATGACAATAAAAGCGGCGTCTCTAATTTTAGCGCAATAATCAATGATTGTAGACGCCTGTTAGCTTTTGATTTAGTAACCTTTGATGTTAGGTTTATTCTGAGGCAAACCAACGAAGTCGCTCATAACTTTGCTAGAGTGGCTTTGCGTCATGCTAGTTTTCACATTCATATTAGAATTCCATCTTCTACCTCTACCATTATTATGAATGAAATGCAATAAGTTTCTTCTTGTAAAAAAAAAAAAAAAACTTAATAAATGTATCAATTTTCTTATTTTTCATGCTTGCTTTGTCTCGGTCCTACAATATAACTCATTTAATTAAAAAAGTTACGCATAAAAAATAATCTCATTTAATAAGTCTTTTTACAATATCAATAAAGTATTAATTTTAATTTTTCTTTTACACTCTAAATATTTATTACTATTTTTTCTAACATTTGTAATTTATTTTTCTCATACTATTAATGAATGATAATTCATAATTTTTCTTTTTTGTATAAAATTTACGTTTATTAATTAGTATATCATGCGACAATGCCACTTTTATTTGAAATTGATGGAGTAGTCGATATAACTTTACTTCTCGGATTTTTTTTTTGGTGGTGGCCGAGGTTTGAACCCTGAACCTTACATATTTTATGCATTGTCCATGCCAACTGAGTTAAGTTCACGATGACAACTTTACTTCTCGGATTGAATGTAATAAAATAGAAAAATAAATTATTGTTTTCTAATGTACAAATTCGAACATGTGATTTCTCAGTTTTCAATTTTTAGTGTATGCAAGTTTGACTAATAATCTATTTAAATAAACAAAACTAAAAAGAATAAATTATAACTAAAATTAAATAATAAAGAAATTTCGACAACAAAGAAAAATGAATTTGCTAAACATATTAAAATATTATATTGAGTTTAAAAGAAAATAAAAATGATCTAAGAAGATGTATTTTATAATATCTAATTGAAAAGTCAAAATGGGATACCCAAGTTTCCAACTGTGGATCTATCGGCGGAAAGATGAAACTTCCTATGCCGAGGTGCAGATTGTGATTAGTGCATGATTTGCATCAAGCAAGACGTGGCAAATTCTGATTAGTGCCTATTTTTCACACGTGGCAACAATTGAGAAACAGTTATCGAAAATAAATTCCACGTGTGATATAATCATTGGTAGAGACTACGTGCGATGACATGTCAACGTGGAAAGCTACAACGTTTTTATTTTGCCCTTTCCAAATGTTTCAATTTCTCAATTTTTAAGAATCAAATAACAGTGTCTTCTTCTTCTTCCTAGGCGAATGTGTTAACATCAAAATATAGAATTTCGAATCATTGAGGAAAATCTCAATGCTTAATCTTATTGGTTTCTCGTTGTTGACTATGGATTCGGTGCCTTATAGGGGATTGTTTCAGACATTCTTCATACTCAATTATGTTTTGCTTTGCCAACTTGTCATTATTCAACCCTTTGTTTCTGCTTCAGGTATACCTTCATCTGTTTCCACCCATTTTGATTTAATGTTCATTTTCGCTTTTCTCCTATTAAATTTCATATCTTTAATGCTTTGATCGAACTTTGTTGTGTGGGTCGATCTTATATTTTATTTTTATCACTCTCAGCATGCATTAGGTTTTCTTATTTATGTTGTAAATTTATGTGTTTATCTTAAAGGAAATAAGTGCATTTGAATTTATCGAAGATTTATAGCTTTTATTTTTTGGGGACTTACAATTCTAGTGTAGCTTGAATTTGAACATTGGAAACTAGAGAGAGAGGGTTTAATATGACCTGTTTGAATGGTATATAAAAAGAGTTAGGAACCCTAAAATAAAATCTGAATTTGTGAGTGAAAGAATGCTGTTAGACTGAATGCCAAACAAAGAACAATGACAGAACTCTAGTTTCAAGGTTTTTCTCCCCTTTACAAATGAGCCAGTGCTTGTTTCTATGATATTAACAGTTTGGAACGAATCATCTTCTACTCCCTCCTACTATTTTAGCTAACAAACAAATCTATTATGTGATACTCCTGGGTCGTGACTCGTGACCACTTTACTAATTCTATAACTACTTCCATTCATGTGTCCTGAATGATTTCCTTGTGTATCCTCCACAATGGCATCATATGAGATTTTTTCCGATCTCCTGGAATGTATTAATGTTTTACGTTGTTTTATGCTATGGTTTATTCTTTCTCTTTCTCCATTAGTCGATCTTGCATATATCTTTTCCATTTATCATAAAATGAAAAGGGTAAGTGGCATCACATAATATTGGGCCAATCAAAATACTCTATTTCGTTGATAGGTATTATGGTATGAGTTCATCAAAAAGAGGATAGATGGGTGAATTAAATCTCTTTCCATATATCTTTTATTAGACCATAGTGAGAAATTAGAAACTAAGATAGTAATAGTATCACTACAAAGTGAAATTTTGGTCTGTCATACATCATCAAGTTGCATGTCCAAGTTTGTTAATTGCACTGTATTGTGGTATATACTATATAGTATAGTATATAAGGTCTTCTTGTATCGGCGTTGAAGCTGGTCAAAATTCAGTTTGATCAGAGGTGCCCCTTAAAAAAACTTTTGCCAAAATTGCCTCTTAACAACAAGTTTATTCAGTTTGTGGTAAATATAATCTAATTCAAACAGGTTGATAGTAGTTTCCGTCTTCATTTTCAACTTTTCATTTGAATTAAAGTTTCTGCACATAATCCCACTAAAAATAATACTCCTAAGTCCTAACTTTATTACTTCTCTGGAAGTCCTGTGAATATGATGATTCAGTGTTCAAGTGAAATTTGTTGCCTGAACAGTCTTTTTTGGTTGTGATCTGGTGGAAAACCAGGAAATGCAGCTGAGTTGTTTGAGAAAGCATCTCGAAGTATAAAAGGGAAACATTATACTGAGGCACTTAATGATCTAAATGCTGCAATAGAAGCAGATCCAAACCTTTCAGAAGCATACCTTTCCCAGGCTTCAGTTCTTCGCAAGTTATGCAGGTGTGGTTCATTTACGAGTATTACCCCATCCCCGTGATTTTTGAAAGTTTGGTAAATAATATAAAAATGCACCTATAATTTTTGTTTCCAATTTCTGTTTCATAAGGATAGAAGATATGTAGAAGATAATCTAAGATGTGAGACCAGAAGCAACATTTTGCCCCTTATCGTTATTGAAGTTAGCAAATAATGTGAACACTATACTTTTTTCTGTTGAGTGCCAAATGTTAGTAATTAATAGTTGTCAGATTAGTTTTTCTCCTTCGTCCAGTACCTCAAACTCCTTATCCCTTAGTCCAAAGTTCAAACCAGTTCAGCCACCCAACCCCCCATAAATCCTATACTTTAAGATATTAGTTTCAGAAAATGACCATTGCGCCACTCATCCCCCTCCTTCCCTCACACTTCTCATCTCCTCCCCCATCACCCCAAGTCACTCAAACTCCTAATTGGATAGTGATATCATTCAGGTGCTTTTTGGCTAATGTAGATATGAGCAATCTGAGAGGAGCTACAAAAAGTTTCTGGAGTTAAAACCCGGACATTCAATTGCAGAAAAGGAGCTCTCTCAGCTATTGCAGGCTCAAAGTGCGCTCCAAACAGCTCAGTCCCTCTATGAGTCAGCCAACTTCACAAAATCTTTGGAATACATTGATAAAGTTGTTCTTGTTTTCTCTCCAGCATGCACTAAGGTAACAACTTTATGCTCTTCCACATCCATAAATTTACTTTCTATTCCTGTATTAGTAGTTACACAAGTCTGAAAGTTAATGCCTAAGTATTGGGTTTGGGCTGTGTGAAGTCATTTTAGCAACTAGAATGACAACCAACTTTATATGCATTATTTTTTTTTTCAGGCTAAGCTTCTTAAAGTGAGGTTGTTGATAGCTGATAAAGAGTATGAGGGTGCCATTGCTGAGTCTGGTTTTCTTCTCAAGGAAGATGAAAACAATTTAGAGGCATTGTTGTTACGTGGTCGTGCATATTACTATTTAGCTGATCATGATGTTGCTACAAGGTTTGTCTTGTGGAAATGATGTTGAACTCTTATAGCATTCTTACAATTTTTTCTAATATTATCCTGCTTATATGTGGGCATATATATTCAGGCATTACCAGAAAGGTCTTCGCCTAGATCCTGAGCATAGTGAACTGAAAAAAGCATACTTTGGACTGAAAAATCTACTCAAAAAGAGTAAAAGTGTAAGCCCTGATATATTGTTAAAATTTCTTTTTGCATTCCTTCTCAAGTTTTTCATCATTCTTTCTTTTGGGTGTTGATGATTCGTTATTTCTTTGTTTTCCATAAAGGCTGAAGATAATGCGAGTAAGGGCAAGCTACGGGTGGCAGTCGAGGAATTCAAGGCTGCACTTGCTGTCGACCCTGACCATCTTGCACATAATGTACATCTTCATCTTGGCCTGTGTAAAGTGCTAGTCAGGCTTGGCAGAGGAAAGGACGCCTTGAACAGTTGTAGTGAAGCTCTTAAGATCGATGAGGAACTTATTGATGCTCTTGTTCAGGTCCACTATAATTTTGAACATCCTTGTGTCTTGTGTTTCATTTGTCTTTTACAAAATTACAAGTATTTTTCTGGGCCATGGTCTCCTAGCAAAGAAAATTCTTTTTTGATCGAAGTCTTGTTTGAGTAGGATGGAAAAATATTATTGCACATAATTTTTTTTTAAGAAAGTTGTTGCACGTAATTACTTATGTTGGTGTTCTTTGTTGTAGAGGGGAGAAGCTAAACTCTTGACGGAAGACTGGGAGGGAGCTGTTGAAGATCTGAAATCAGCTGCTCAAAAATCTCCTCAGGTAATATATATTGAATTCATATAGCATGTTTCAAATTGGTATGATTAAATTAGAATATTGGAGTAGATTTTGGGAGGAACAAATATTCCAAGCTCCATGTTGAGTTCTTCCTCAAAATCATAATTCTTTGAAAAAGATGGAACACTTGAGAGTAGTGGAGTTACACTAATTGAGGATAAGTTATCCTTGAAAAAAGATACAGGGAAACACACTAGTTGAAGCACTCAAAATAAGATGAATTAATGTGTGTGTGTGTGTGGAGAGAGAGAGAGAGAGAGAGAGAGAGAGAGAGATTAATTTAAACAAAGATTCCTACTTTCCTTAACCTTACTGTACCAATAACCGTTTCTGTCGATCCTGAGTTTCAAATTTGTTACAAACAAAGTCCCCTTGGCCTCTTGGTTAATTGATTAATATGATGCAGTGATTTAACTTTTTTAACCAAGATGATTATACTCGACTCAAACCTTGTTATTTATTTCTTGCATTTGTGTGTTTATTAGAGGTTTGGAGGATTCAGAATTGTCTGTAGTGTGGAGTTAGTTTAAAGAAGTGAAAAATACTTTGCCCCTTGAAGCTTTTAGAATTTGCGTTTTCTCCATGTTTCATTTCATGCTCCTGGTAGTTTTTTTTTTCATAGTTTAAATCTCATCATTATATTAGAAAATATCTGCCCGGTTAACATTGTCGTCGACGAAGTTTTTGATTTGCAATATTTGCAATAAAACTTTAGGTTTTAACAGATTTTTTTTAACACATGTCATCATATGATTCACTAACATGACAACGTTAATATTTTGGCTGTGTTTGATTAGTAGTTGTCAATAACTGCAGGATATGAATATTCGTGAAGCATTAATGAGGGCTGAAAAGGCTTTAAAGATCAGCAAACGCAAGGATTATTACAAGATTTTGGAAATTTCAAAACATGCTTCCGCTGCTGAGATAAAACGTGCATACAAGAAACTTGCCTTACAATGGCACCCGGATAAGAATGTTGACAAAAGGGAAGAAGCAGAGGCTAAATTCCGAGAAATCGCTGCTGCATACGAGGTTTTAGTCTCAAATAAAATACCTTATTTCTTTTCCTTGTGCAGACTTTAATCAGGAAACATGCTTGTGTGATTTTTGCATATATATACCATGCTTTTTTTACTAGTTTTGGATGCAAATAATTTGTTTTTTTTAATGGACGCTTAACTGCAGAGTTGTAATAGGATTCTAAATATTATTGATGATATGATCGCACCTAGATATGAATATTTTGTTGAATAATGGGTCGTTGCATTGTGTTTTAGGTTCTAAGTGATGAAGACAAACGCACAAGATACGACCAAGGGGAGGACCTTGAAGAATCGGGAATGGGTGGCGGCGGCGGTGGAGGTTTCAATCCATTCGGCGGTGGTGGACAGCAATTTCACTTTACTTTTGACGGTGGCTTCCCCGGCGGAGGCTTTCCCGGTGGCGGCGGTGGTGGTTACGAATTTCATTTTTGATTGGAAAAGTCTTAATCCTTAAATTTTTCTTAGGGAGAGCTATAGCCTTGATTTCCTCAAGGGACCACATCTATAATGTTGACTAATCACTTGCTAACGGTTGTTGAGGTAAATACTTAGGCCATCCCCAAGTTGCTTGCAAGACAAGACTTTGTACTTTACAGAAAATTTTGCTTTGTGATAAAGTGATGGGGATAGGTGTTAGTTAAGGAGGCACATTTTGATGCAGCCCCATAAAGTTTTATGCGGTGGTTGATACTTTGTAAGGATGATTTTAAATTCCAGCAACCATTACACTATTTGTTTACATACTGTTAAGTTAATTGAATTGCTTCACAGTTAATACCATGAAAATCCGAGTTCTACATTTTAGGTGCATCTGTCGCATGAGTTTTTACTCTAGAAAATAGGCAGTAGCTGGATGTGCCATTCTGCATGTGCATCTCTACTGTTATACCGAAGATTTGGTATTGTTCACTCTCGATGTTAATTTTTCCCCTCTTAAATTTTTAGCTGTGAGGGGTAACCTTGGCGCAACTGATAAAGTTGTTGTCATGTGACTGGAAGGTCACGGGTTCAAGTCCTGGAAACAGCCTCGTGTAAAAAACAGGGTAAGGCTGCGTACAATACATCAAATGGTGGGACCCCTTCCCAAATCCTGCGTATGCGGGAGCTTTAGTGCACCAGGTTGCCTTTTTTAAAAATTTTTAGCTGCCATGCTTATAATAATAATAATAGGGATGAAATAAAAAAAGATTTGAGTAGTTGGGGAAGTAAAAAAATTAAATATCGATCACTCGTTATTTATTATGCATAATAGGGATGAAGTAAAAAAAGATTTGAGTAGTTGGGAAAGTAAAAAAATTAAATATCGATCACTCGTTATTTATTATGCATACGTGTGTATAATATCAATCATTAACTTTGATAAGAAAATATCAACATTAACTTGTCTGTCAATATATCTTACCCACTTTACTTCTAAACTTTTTTTGTTCACTTTAAAGAAGCTGAATTTTGTATACAATATTTAGATATGATTTGTTATTAATAGTTGACATTACTTTACAGTTTACACTCAAAAATGAGTTGCATATTTTCAAGAGTCGTGTTCATATACTTTACCAGTTTATTTACAAATTTGAAATGTTAGTTTATATGTCATATCTAAAGCTAGTCATTAGTCTTTTCATTTGCATCCTTGCGTTGCAATTTTCTTTTCTAGTTATATGAGAAGGTTGCTTTTGTATAAAAAAAAACTAACAGCTTACAAACATATTATCGCCCTAAGCTCCAATGACAGCATGCTTTCTAATCCAATTCCAAAGATGAAACAATTTTTTTTAACATGGTTAGTTTTGTTCTATAAAGTACACCCTAACATGACACTGTAACACATACGGGGATAATAATTTAAGAAAATAAAAGTGATTTAATGTAGTTATATGTATCTTGTTGTACGAGTGTCGAACACTCAAACGGATGCTTTGAACATGAAAATTGAACATAATAGTTATATGAAAAACAATAAACAAATGGTTTCACTTCTAATTACAGATTCCAATTATAAAAAATTCATTTATATTACACTCAAAATTTTCTTCACATTGTAACAACAAGAGTACAAGAGATCACCATCATCATCATCAATCAACTCAAACTGGCTCAAGGAAGGAAAATAAAAAATAGGAAAAATAAAAGA
>Ga0315915_1005487_pt1 | contig 15820 bp, 5 predicted proteins | sample MpolbnodulesMG_FD_207738 | JGI IMG/M metagenome (GOLD analysis project Ga0315915, IMG submission 207738) | Medicago polymorpha root nodule microbial communities from Los Angeles, California, United States - branched nodules | ecosystem: Host-associated > Plants > Roots > Nodule | place: USA... | reverse complement strand
TGGTTAGTGCAGAATCATGTACAGTAGAAACCTGCTTGTGTACGCGTTGGGGAAAATATCTTTGCTTCTACAAATTGATAAATTCACTGAATAACAACGATTTTATTGATGAAACTCTAAAGAAATTCTTCTCAAACAGACATTGAATACAAACATTTACACTGCTGCATAATTGAAATATTACAAAGAAAACAGACACAGTTTCACTAAGTTTCGAGAGCTTGTTTTTTCTTATAATTTGGGACAGAGCGGGTATGAATTGAAAGGGTATAGTTGGTTGGTTCTACATTGTTTAATAAAAAAAAATGTTTCATTTTCAAATTAAAAAAAAAAAAAAACACGAATAAAATTACCGGTGCGACAACAGCGTTATACTTTATGCCCGTATTCAGCCATATAGTCAAAATAACTAATTTCAGGGTAACGGCTTTGAGGGGGGTCCCAGAATTGCTTCTTCCATGCTAATATGATATTCTCTGCACACGTTGTTCAATATAATAATAAGTCTAAAATCACACCATATCATTCGATATAATTAAAAAAGTGAAAGGCATAAATGAAACGGATTCGTTAAATTAAATTAAATTACCACAAATTGTTGGTTTTGTTGGTTCTACATCAGAACGCCAGTAAAGTTGAGGAATGTGAGCTATCTTATGCCAATCTTCACCTATTCCTCTCTTGCATCTCTTCTCCAACATCGGGCAATCTTCAATAACTAAATATTTCAAGTTTTGGAGTTGCTGAAAGTTATCTGGCAGTGAACTTAACTTTGGAAAGTTGTCGATTTCTAATACTTGAAGAGAAGTCATGGCACCCAAACTGTCTGGCAAGGATGTTAGAGAATCAAAACCAAACAGACACAAACTTTGCAGTGAGGGGATGCCTTCTATGCCATCTAGTATGTTTTCATTACACTTCCAGACAACCAATTGACGAAGGGAAGTTAGACTGTTCTTGTTATCTGGAAAAACAAACTGTGGACAGTCGTTGATTTGAAGTCTCTCAAGAGAACTCAAACCTTGCAACAACTGCTCTGATAATGACTCCATTTCATCACAAAATTTAATTTCAAGATCTTCTAAGGCACTAAGAGTGCCGAGTTCAAACGTACCAGGTAATTCCCTGAGTCTGGCAAATTTGGATATGGAAAGTGACTTAAGATTACTGTTGTTAACAATGGACTTCAATAACTCTTCATTTCCTCCTTCAGCAGAAAGTGATTTAACAGATGGAAGGGGTGGCAATGTAAGTTTGGGGACATTTCTTATATCTAACTCTAAAAGTTGTGGTAGCATCTCTACTCCTTCGACTTCCAACACCCTCTCTAAATTTGGTAGGTCACACAAAGTCAATTCTTTCAATGACATAAAAGCCTTCTCAGTCGCAGGTTCATACAAATCATCATCAATGTACTTTAAATCATTCATTCCAGATACAAACAGAATATTTAAACATGGTAATTTACCAAATGGAGGAAGCTGCCTGCAGTTTTTACAGTCAGAGAGAATAATACGAACTAGACCTTTCAGAATAGAAGTATTTTTCATCCAATGAGGAAAATTTGTTCCCCCATAACCATTCACCCCAACATGCTTAAGTCCTGAATGGGGCTCAAGAGCTTCCAGTACTCGCTCGGCATCAACACTGCCAACTTGTGAATTAGCATCATCACCCCATGACAGATATAAGCTATTTAAGTCCTTCTTTCCAATCAAATTAGCTTCTCCAGCATCATCTTCGTTCGACACATTCTCAAGACCTTTGATGTATAGCTTGCCTCCTAATTGTAAGTTGTGTAGCTCTGCTAAACCAAACCCAATTTTTGAACCAACTATGAAATTGGTCAATGTTTGCAGACTAGTTAACTCCCCAATTCTAAAAGGAGTTGATTTCAATGGACAACATTGAATCATGACATGTCGAAGGTTCTGCAATTTTTTGAATTGTTTGGGAAAACTAGAGAAAGAACGGCAATATTCAAGTTTAAGTGTTTGCAATTTCTGCAGTTTACAGAGAGACGCAGGCAAGGTTGTGATATTACTTCCCTCAAGTTTCAAGTACCTCAAATGTATTAAATTCTTCAATGGCGAGAGTTGACGAGAACTTGTACTTAAAGCTCGGAGAGGAATGATCGATAGCAACGCATCTGAACATCTGTAGGTTGGTTTAAGTTCAAGAAAGGTTCGCAAGGATTCAACTTTTTTGAAAGGAATCATGTTGTAGTCAAATTTTCTTTTAGTATCAAAGCAGCTTACATGGTGAACTCTACTTGACAGATTAGTTAAGCTTTCAGCCTTAGAAGACACACATTCTTCTCCAATAACAGACTTAGCTAAATCATGGACTAAATCATGCATTTTGAATGTAATGTTACCTAAAAAATCTGATTTGACTTCTTGAAAAAATGACCTTTGATATAATTCATTCCATACCTCATTACCAACATGCTCCATCTGTAACTTTCCTCTAGATGTAACAAGTCCATTAGCCATCCAAAGTTGAATCAGTTCTTCCTTCTCCATTTCAAAATCCTTTGGAAAAACAGCACAAAAGGTAATACATGGCCTCAATGACAATTTCAAGTTAAAGTAGCTTAGTGTCAAGGCAGACATGATACGATCAACCTGAGGTAAATTCCAAAACTCACTTTCCAGTACAGAAATCCATTGATGTTCATCGCTTTTAAAGTGCAAAAGGCTTCCCAATACTTTAGCAGCAAGAGGTGAACCCACACATTTTCTCACTAACTGTTGGCCAATTTCCACAAGCTCTGCACGCTCTTCTCTATTTGCTCCAAAAGCATGTTGTTTAAACAAGGACCAGATGTCATCATCAGATAACCGTCCTAAATTATGAGCATTAGTTCCCATGATGGATGCAACAATGTCAAGTCTGGTAGTGACCAAAATTGATGCACCTTTCTTTCCATGTTGCAACAAAGACTTTAACTTATTCCATTTCTCTTGGTCTTCACTCCACACATCATCAAGAACAAGTAAATACCTTTTGTTTTGCAAAATTTCTTGAACCTTTTTTTGCCTTGACTCTAAAGACAAGAGATCTGGCTTTTTTCCAATGGTGTTTTCTATGATGGACTCTAAAATTTTCATCAAACTGAAATCATCCGAAACACACACCCATATTTTCAAGTCAAAATGTGTGTTTACCCTTTCATCATTGTAGACAATTTGAGCGAGTGTTGTTTTTCCTTGTCCGCCAACACCAACAATGGAACAGACAGAGAGTTCTTCACTGTCACTAGCATTTAGAAGAAACTCTACAATCTGCTCTTTATCTTTGTCTCTTCCATATACTTTCGGTTCGGTGACAGCAGAAATAGTTTGGCGCCATTCATCATCACCTCGTTGGTGCTCCTCTGTGACTCCCACCGGTTGAAATCCAAACTTGATCCTTTCTTCAGCAATATCATCAATCCTTTTAGCAACCTCCTTCATCCTCTTTCCAATGTTGCGACGAGCCAAAATGTTCATAAGATGGAAACTAGTGATCCACTTGTTTTCTCCATGTGCTTTTGAGGTTATTGAACATTCATCCAATATATCCTCAAGTACATAAGCAGCATCAGCCATTTTCTGCAGCCAGTCTTTCACAACACGGCTTGTTATTTGCTTCTCTTCAGCATCTTGGATGACAGCTCGAATTGCAATGAGATTATAAAATAACTTCTCAGTGAATTCTCCAACACCCAAAAAGGATCCAAACTCATCTCGAACAAAATGTCCGAGGTTTTCAATCACGATTCCAAGTAAAGCGTCAGCCATTTCCAGATATGAGAACAGAAATGAATTAAAGTTTGCTCTACAAAGTTGAATATGGTAAATTATTTGTTTTTAAGATATCAATTAAACCGGTGGCTATAGTTGGATCTTATAGCGTGTATGGTAAATCCTATTCATATGAAACATCATGATTTCCGTTCATTTACTCAATGCTAAGAAAAATTATTGTCCGGCTCAATTACATAAAAGTGTAGCTGAAGTGCAAGTGTACCTTCCTCCATTGCCTCACCGTTCCTGACTAAGTGGTTAAAGCACTGTCCAAGTGGTCCAAATTCAGAGAGTGAAAATTTTTGGTGTGGCCAAATTAGCATGATGATTTTTTTTTTGAGGGGGAAGCATGATGAATTATAATCTTAATTTTTTTACAGAAAATAATAAGAAAAGCAATGAAGTGGAATATTAAAAAAAAAAGTAAAACTGACAAAAAAAGTGGACATGTGTCATAAATGGGATTGAGATTGTAATTGTGTTAGTAAGTTGTTATCTTAAAATTAATTAATCAAGTAGATTAATCATATTATTCATCGTTTTAATTTAAAAAAATTACTTAGTGGGATAAGTCTTGGTTGTTGTTGAATGGTATTGGTCGAATGAAGATTCCACCGCCGTTTAGTGATGACTGATCTTCTTCGAGGAGTTTGTTTGTATAAAGTGTGAGTTCTCCCCTACCAATCAAGTTTTATCCATATACTAGAGTTAAAGATAGAACATCTGATCATTTCCTTAAGAGACTTAAATCTCTTACCATCCGGACCAATAAATTGTTTTGTCAATGAATAATATTGTAACAAGTGACCAAATTATATTATGTATTTAAATAAAAAAGAAAAACTAGTTTTGTTAATATATAATAATTGAACCCGTTAACCATTTGCATTAGAGTTTTATCCCCTGGTCGTGGTGTACGAAAAAATATATGTTGAGAGATATCAACCCCTAAATAATAAAATCCACATTCAGTTTAAGAGATTAGTTTATGCATTTAAGTGTTGAAGAACGAAACATTAGATATCTTCCTAATCATTTTAAAATGTGTAATATAGAGGTTAGTTTTGAATAAAGAATTGATCAAACAGATTAGTTTGGAGGAGGTTAAACGTGGAGTTTGCGATTGTGACAACTTCAAAAGCCCTGGGTCTGATGGTTAATATTTTGGGTTTATAAAGGAATATTGGGTCAAAATCAAAGACGGTGAGTGGGATATCTAATTTTGAGTCTTCTTTTATTAAAGGGAGGCAAATTCATGATCAAATCCTTATAGCAAATGAGGTGGTTGAAGAAGCGTGCAAGTTCAAAAAGAAATTGTTGTTATTTAAAGTAGACTTCACAAAAGTGTATGTTCAGTTGTTCGAAGTATCTAGATTTGGTTACCCTATGATGAATTTTCCAACCTTGTGGTTCAAGTGAATTATGGAGTGTGTTGGTTCTACAACAACCTTGGTTTTAGTAAATGCATTTTATTTAAAGAGGGGGTTGTGACAAGGTCACCCTCAATCTCCTTTCCTCTTTTTAATTGATGGTGAATGGTTGAATGTCATGATCAAAGCTAATGTAGAGACAAGTTTATTTAAGAGCTATCAGATTGGGTAAGAAAAGTTCGGTTAATGTTAGAGCTTTGAAAACGAATCTTATTTTGTTTTTTGGTTAATTGCCATAAAAGTATGTTGGTGGGAATGAATGTTCCGGACTCTTGGGTTGTAACTACTTTGGGAGTATACGGTATCTTGTTCGACATTGGTTATGCATCTCCTCAGTCAATCCATCTTGGTTATCAAATCGTCTCTATCAATTTAATCAATTTGGAGGATCTTCTAAATTATTTCTAATGTCTTCTTTACATTTGATTTGGTTATTTTTTGTTTGGGTAAGTTGAAAAGAAAAGAACAATCGTATTTTTCAACATAGAGAGGAATCATTGCAGCACTTGTTAGACAAATTTAAGCTTTTATCTTTTTGGTGCATGAAAGCAAAAATGTTACTTTATCTTTTGATTTTCATAATCAATGGATTAATCCCCTATGTGCATGAGACTTCTCACTTAGTTTGTTTGTTGTTTTGTTCTATTTGTTTCGACACTGTATCTAATTGTTGAAACTTTAATGTTCTAGCCTAACACCCCTTGCCTGGCTAGTGTTCTTTCTTCATGTTTATATATTCCATTTCGGTTTATTGAAAACAAAAACTACATGCTGAATATCTTGATTTATCAAACAAAAATTGTTGTTAATATTGTAAAAAATTTAAAAATATTTGTTAATATATTGATGTGCTACAGTTCTTGCGAGCTACGTCACATATACAAGAAAAAAGAATTTGCTATAGTGAAGTAATATTTGTACAAATTATGGTAATTTTTGAAACAATTCACATATTTTCATTGTATTTTTACTCTATTGATTTGATTATATCTGTATAAATTATGGTAATTTTTAGAACAACTCTCATATTTTCATTATGTTCTTACTTTATTGATTTAATTTTCGTGTCAATATCTACATTTTTCTGTATATCTTTGATTGTTGTCCAAAAACATTATTATTCAAATAATTTAACTCTTTATACTTCAATAATTGTTCTAATAACTCTTTTGTTGTTCCTTAAGTTGCCCAAAAAAAATGATTGTCTCATACTGGGGGCTTCTAATAAGTCTTTTGACCTAATGGACCTCGTGCACATGCTTAAAAGGTGACCTTGTACATTTAGAATTAGGTGCAGAAAATGATGTGGAGACAATTTCATCTAGAATTAGGTGCAGAAAATGATGAGTAAATAAAGCAAGGCTTTGTTTGGATACATTAAAACGAACGGAATGAAATGGAAGGGAACGGAGTGGAATAGAATGAAGCTGAACAATTATTCTATACCATTGTTTGGATATTTTATGATGGAGCGGAACAAATTATTCATTCCATTATTTGTAAAGTGGACGGAACGGAATAAGTTATAAATTATTTATTCCATTTTTATCCTTCTATGAGAAACATTGTTATGTAAAGTTAAAAGATATTATCTTATTTAAAAAAAAAAACACATATTATCTTTGAACGGAAATGACCAAAGTATTATAATTTATATAAACGGTGTTAAATTAAATTAATAAAAAAATAAAAGTATTACATGTTCTTAAATTAGAATATAATAAGATGAACCATAAAAAAAAAAAAGAATATAGCAGGATGAAAGGGAGAAAAGCTAATCATCATTAATTAATCAGTATAAAAAATAAGCAAATCTTTCTCTTTGAAATAAAAAGTGACGCATGCTGTTTGGATCAATGAATCACCATTAGGTTCATAATAAGGAACTACCGAAAGGAAGAGTTAACATGCAGATTGAGTGACAATCACACTGTAGATCGAAGAAACACAAGACAAGTTTGAGGAAAAAATGTAAAGAAGACAAAGATATCTTTGTAATTTAACAAATGAAAAATTAACATATTAATGATTCCCATTCCATCCAAATTGGGGTAAGCAAAATGGGAGTAAGTGATGGAATATACTCCATTGTGTTCCATTCCATCCTTTTAATGAATATCCAAACAATGGAATCTGAACTTATTCCATTCAATTCCATTCCATTCCACCACATACCGTCAATCCAAACATAGCCTAAAGAAAAAAGAATGTAAGGTTATCAAAAAGAAAAAACAGAATGACTCGATTAGTGGGAATCTTTTCATATGAAACATCATGATTTCCGTTCATTTACTCAATGCTAAGAAAAATTATTGTAGGACAAAGGCATGACTCAATTACATAAAAGTGTAGCTGAAGTGCAAGTGTACCTTCCTCCATTGCCTCGCCGTTCCTGACTAAGTGGTTAAAGCACTGTCCAAGTGGTCCAAATTCAGAGAGTGAAAATTCAGAGACTTCAATCAGTAAGGAACGAAAGTTCTCAAACAAATTTATACACACAAGAAGTGAAGTAAGACTTCAAACAATGGTCCTTTGATGTGTAAATAATTGTTGCGAATGTATTGAAATTGCAAAGTCATCGACAAATTTTTGGAATTTTAACTATATAGTCATAGATCATAAATACAAATTATAGAATAAAATTAAAAATTCTAACAAAATTGTCACTTTTATTAGTTATTTTAGTCCTCGAATTGTTTCTAGATAGTCAAGTTAGTTCTCAAGTATGTTTTTCAGTAGTCAATTTAGACCAACAACTACTAACGAAAAAGGCAATAGAAGTATATTCAGAATGTCGAGCGTCTCACACATTATAGGACCAAAATGGTTCTCTACTCTCTGCAATATAATTGTAACACTAATCATTGAAAATTCAAGTTGGCAAGGTTGTCCCCAATTACATTTGTATTCACTTAAAACTTTTGATCATATTACCAGAAAAGTTTAGCTGAAGTGCAAGTGTACCTTCCGCCATTGCCTCACCATTCCTCACTAAGTGGTTTAATCCTGACACATGATAAGAAAGATGATAGCATAGTTTAATCCTATCATGTGTTTGGTGCACATTTGATATTGACATATATATATATATATATATATATATATATATATATATATATATATATATTTTAGTCAGATAGTCTAGTGACTAGAATTCACTTTTTTTAAAGTGAGTAAGTGGGGTGTCCGGGATTTGAACCCCGACCCCTGCATATAATAATATTATACATGTCTATGCTCACGGGGACGATATGATTTTAATTATACTTAATTGATAAAATTACTCTAAAAAAAGTGATAAAATTATATTTAGATTTTTTTAAAAATTAAAATTTATTTTAATAATATGTAAGCAATGAAATAAAGTAGGGTCATGAATTGTCTTCTTCTTGAAATACCACCCACCATAGTAGCAATTATTTTTTGAAAACTCGACAACCATGGTAGAAATTGTAACAAGAGATTGAAGGAACACCATACACAGTAGCAATTTTAGAAGGAAAAACTAAATCTAGAGTTACATAAATTAAAGAATAAATAAATAAGTAACAAGAAGGCATGGTATCGATTGAGTTCCGAATACAATTGAAGCACAAAAAGTATTGAAATAAAAAAAGAGATCAAAGCATACAAATAAAGTGAATTGTTAAAATGAAACGCGCAGGAAAAAATTACTGGGCAATAGAATAACTTTTTGTTGCAGAGGGTGGGAAGGAAGAAACACCGACAAAAGGAAAAAAACGGTGGAGTAGATTAGCATAGTGTGGGAGTCGAAGAAGGGTTTTGGAGGAAACAGTAAGCACGCGTCTGATAGTGTTATGCTACCAGGTTTGTAACCCACCAAAAATTAAGGATTAAAATAACAAAGGAGAAGTGAGATATGATTAGAAATAGATTAAACTTATAAAAGAACTTTCTATCGAAAACAAATAGAATACTAAATTTATTTGGAAATTAGAAAAACCTCAATTATTCAAGAATTATATGAAATATCTATCTAGAACAAATTCAAGTTTAATGGTTTAAACCTAGATCACACTCAATCTTTACACTAACAATTTATCAAGCTTCAAATACACAATTAATCAAAATTAAAGAGATAGATAAGAGAGAAGACACCGAAATTTATAGTAGTTGACCCTTTTGTCCTCGCTTCGGGCTACGTCTTCTCTTCTTGATGGGAACCGTCTCCACCAAGGACTTCCACTAGAATATTAATGTTTGATTACACTGTGATTACAAAAATTTCTTGAAACGACCCTAGTTCTTCAATTCTTATGCAATCACTCCCCCAATCTTCAAATAACCTTTGAAATTGATGTCTTCGAATCTTCAATCACTCGTGTAACCCTTGAACTTTCTTCACTCGAACTTTTCAATGCTCCATCTGACAATTAGATACCTTTGAACACAAGAACTTTATAAAGAACCACCAATATCCTTGGAGGTGGAATCAGATTATTCACTTCACTTTAAAACCTTGATTACTCAATCAATTTCCTTGAATGAACCAACTTGTAATCCCTATAGAATTTTAGCAATCTATGACTCAAAGATCAACGTGATTCTAAGAAAAAGTGTTTAATCTTGAAGAATGTATGAACAATGAGGTTTGGAGACTCTAGAGAGAATAAATGCAAATGATTCAATTCATTGGGTGTTATGAGGAAGTGACTATATAAAGAAAAGGGTGAAAAGTGCAAAATTTTGGCCAAAACAAGATAGTGAATCGATTAACTAAATGCTTGAATCGATCCAGATAGCTAAAAGACAAGCCAGATGAACTATGAAGATCCTATGACGATTGATACGTATTAGACCAATTTTGAATCGATTGAAAAGACCCAGGATGATGGTTGATACGATTCAAATTGTTTTGAATCGATTCAACTCAAGTTAGAGTGTTTTTATGATACGATTCAAATTGTTTTGAATCCATTCAACATTCAATAATGTTTGAATCGATTCAAATACCTAAAAAAAAGATTTTGACACACAACATGAGGATTCATGTGCACAACAACACACAAGACACTAGGAATCACATGACAAAATGAGGCAAGGATTTTGACACACAAACATGAGGATTCCTATGCGCAACAACACACAAGATACTAAAGGAATTACATGATACAACGAGCTAGAACTAATCACCATAAAAACATCATCAAATAACCCTAGCTAATGGACATCATCAAAACACAAACCTATGACTAAAAGAAACTTATTCTTCAGTTACATCACGTATCTTATGTTTTGATATTGAAGACTTAACCATACATTCTCATGTCCCATTTTATGATTTCAGAGACTAAATCTCAGTCATATGAGTCTCGTATCCTATTTTATAAGACTAGATACTTAATCTCACTCATATGATAAACCTTTTATATGATCATCACACACTATCATATAAAGGTTACTACATTTGTAAAATTCTTAAATGAGAATTTACATTTTCCTTAAATTTAAATGCAGAATACGTGGTTAACTACGAAATATAATTCTCGATAACATCTGTCATTAATAAGTTATATTTGCATAGGTTTCATACTATCATTGAGTTACCACTTGTGGTAATAATTCTGCTATGTTCATGTGCAAAATATGTGGTTAAATTTATGAAATTCTATTAGTTAAAATTATATAACCACTTATGTTGATAATCTTGCACTAGCAATTAAGTATCGCTTTGTTGAATATTACATTATTATAATATTTCTATATCAGTGATTACTAGTGAGAATCTCACTAACTCCTATTCATATATATGTGGGATCAATGGAAGTGTGTACGCAACACTTTATATTATGAACTCAAATGAGAAATCTCACTCTTGTCTATATATACGTAAGATCAAAATAAATGTGTACACAATATTAAATACATACAATTTAAAATTTTCGTCATTATCATATACACTTGAGCACACTATAAAATATAGCATAGCTAATGAGACTTTAAACTTTAGTCTCATTCTATTATATTGAAATATATATTAAAATAATTTAAATCTCAATAAGCATCATAATTTGATGCTTAAGTCAATTTTGTTGGAATATGCACAATAACCTCTTAGCATGCAAACATATATTGTTCTTCTCTTTTACCCAAATAGGTTGCAAGCTCCTCTCCAACAAATGATCCGAGGGTTTCAATCACGATTTCAAGTAAAGCGTCCGCCATTTTGCAGGTATGAGAACAGAATGAATCAAGGTTTAGATTGGAGATGACTTTGCTCTAGGATGATGAAATATGCGTTGTTATTTGTTTCCAAACGAAGTTAAGTAAAATACGAACACAAAATATACCAGGGAACAAGGTGTTCAAGCATGTGCGATGTTTAACTCATAATGTATTCACATTGAATACAGAACATTGACAACATGCCAATGTATTGTAATTCATATCAAATGTAATTAATTCAGAATAAAAGAAAACAAAGCAATATGCAGCCATCAAATCAAATTTCTTTTCATAACTGCAATACTATTGTACTTCAAAACTGATCAACCATGTAAAGATAAATAATGTGCATAAACTGCAATTCAGTTCAAACAGGAATTTCTTTAAACCAGTGACATCTGATCTATTAAAATTATATATTACTGAAGATCATATATTGTAAGCACATACATTTCAAAAAAGATGGGATTTAGTACCTGTTCTGAAGTTTTTTCATGATAACCGTTCCGTCCAACTCTTTGTACGAGCAATTCTTTCAACCTTCCACCGGAATAGAGTTCAGACAGACAGTCATGTGCTTCAGAAACCAGTCCGGCACGAAAAGCAAATAGACCTAATTGTGCATAGACCTGTTAAAAAGTATATGTGTTAAGACGTCCATGTGGTGAACATTTTCTTGCAAATGACTCATAAGCAACAGATCACGGGCTTTAGTGAACTCGTCATGAAGAGCATGGTGATATATATCACAATGCATTGCAAGTGCTTGTATATTAGTGACACTTATCCAGCAATTATGGTCCTCCTCTTCTCCGGCTCAGCCAATGTTCTCATTGCCTCGTAAACCTCTTGAGCTAATTTGTAGTAAATGAGTTCAACCCTCATCAAGGCGACCTTAGAAGAACCTTTGAAATCTCCAATCCTTTCAAGATATTCCTGGACATTCTGTGCAAGAACAAAAAACATAGGTTCAGCCTGGAGCCTCTCAAAATATTCACGTGTGTGAGGATCTATGCATTGCAGGCTCTTGAAAAACTCAGCATCAATTTTATCTAAGAAAGTGAAACGTACCGTTTCTTTATTCAAAAAATAAAAAATAAAAAATAAAACAAATAAAATAAAATAAAAATATAAACTTAAGTAAACCCAACCCCACCCAAGTTTCTCCCACTCTCTCTCGAACATTCCTTTTCTTTCTTCCAACTTCTATTTCCATTTCCAATCCCTTTCCTTTCTTCCCACACCGTAACCCATTCTTTTCTCTCTCAATCACCAAATATCTTCCATAAGCCATGAGCTCTTGAGGTAAATAGCACATCCAAGCAAATCAATCTCATAATGCAAGTACTTTTGAGTAAAATTTTGAAATTGGGGATAATGCTCCAAGGAAGAGAGGATTACCCATCTCTTGAAAGTTGCTCATCGATACTCCTTAAGATGTGGTGAAAATTGCTTCAGTGGTCATTTCGGAAGACATTGCTAGGAACGGAGTTGACTCGTCATAGTTGTGAGTTGATGACGATCATTATCATTTATTTTAATTATCGTTATGATTGATATTTTGGTGATTTTATAAGTTAAAGTATTTATTTAAACGGGAAGCACACCCTTTGAACATTTTTCTTATCGTTGAAATTGATTTTTAAGGTCATGAATATTATTATGGTCTCTATTTGAACTTGTCCATGATTTATTGAGCAAAGGTTTTGCAATTGAGATTTGGTTGCATATACTACTGACATAAGATTTGAGATGTTGACAAAAATGGTTGTTGAGAAATATGTTTTCATTTTGAAAATTAATTTAATACTATTATACACTCCATTTGGATTTGGGTTTTGGATTGACCTATATTTTTGGTTTATAAAGTAGTAGATTTAAGAATTGAAATTTGATTTCGTGTATCTCGGCACTAGTTTTCATACATTGTAAAGATTGGTTTTGACAATCGTGTTTTTCGAAGAATTTGATACTAACAAGTACTTGATTTGGATTGGATTTGGTTTTACTTATGATTAATATGATATTGTACTTGATTTCGATTAGATTTGGTTTTACTTATGATTATATGTAATGGATATTCGATTGAATTTTGATGGTACGCATTTTGACCGAAGTTTCAATATGTTGTGAAACATGGTTTTAGAGACATTTTTGAGAATTGTGTTTTGAGAAAAATGATTATCATTGGGACGACCTAGGTGCACCTAGTATGTGATTTCGATTAGGTAGAGTTACTCCATTAGATGGAGCCGCCCCAATGGAAAGGCCACCATTAGGAGGAGAGGGCTATCAATGAGATGTAAACTCCCTAATTGAAAATGTTTACACTTTGTTTTGAGTCGAGAGAAAAGAGCTATCCGTTAGATGGAGCCGCCCCATGGGAAGGCCACCATTAGGAGGAGAGGGCTATCAACGAGATGGAGTTAGTTCTCGATTCACCCATTTGATTATTTTCACGAAAGTTGGATTTTTATACTTTCTTTAAAGTTTATTATTTTGGTATTATTTAATGGAATTTGATTTTATATTCTATTTGGATTTGATTATTTCAATTCCTTTTTCATTATACGCGATTTATATATTTTCTTTAAAGTTGTGGATTTGGGTTCACTTCTTTACGACATTGGAATTCTGATATAGTCTTATTTGGTTTGATAAATTTACAAAGTTTTATGAATTTTCATGGTACACTTGATTGAAATTTTATTACATATTTATACGGTTAGTAACTTTGTAAATTAAATTTTGATTTGGGAAAAGTAAATAATCGTGCCCTTGTGTGTTTCCCTTCTAGTGGGTAGTGGTTGTTGCCTCTCACTAAGTCCTTGTGACTTACTCTTTTATTTTCTATTTTTTTTTTCAGATTCCTAAGCAGCTAAGTAGAAAGCTGCTAGCCGATTCAAAGTTTTCGCAGTGTCACTTTTGGTAGGCCCTCTTGGTTGGCTTCTTTTTGTATATTTATATTTTAGTGTTCATTGATGTATCTGCAGCTATTTGGTAGTCTAAGATGTGTTATTCTGAGTTGTGCATGTATGAGAAAAATGTTATTTGAGATACTGGATGATGAAACAGGTTTTTAAAACAGGACTCATATCTTGGAAATGTTGAATTTATAGGGGCAACTCTGTCGAAATTTCAGTAAATATTTTTATTGAAGTAAAAACCGAATTGGAATTGTTTTTATTTTATAGTTTGTTAAGTTGAATCAATAGGCTTGCCGGGCTAGAAATGTTCTAGTTCGTGTGCCGGTCACGATTAGTGTTTTGGGTCGTGACAGAAAGCAACTAAGTTTCTGCAAACACGAATGGGTCCATCATTGTCGGCCCCTTTCTTAGTTTCACTGGCATCGGGCTCAACTGAATCATCAACCTTTACGTTTGGATGCTGCACAAGAATATTGAGAATGAACAACATATTATGCACATATTTTTTCCACACATTTATAGGCATGTGCCCTCCAATGAGGCTTGTATTAACATCAAACTGAGCAGAAACCACACTAAAAAGAATATGCAGCTTTTGTGCCGGTGTTTTAGCCAATTTTGTTAGGTAGGTAAGATGTTTAACTTGTTCAAACTTCAAGTTTTCTTCCTTCCCCAAGCTGCCACAAGCCATTTGAACTTCTTGAAAACAGTGTCCCATGTGATTGACGGATCAGCATCGGTAGTCTCATCATGGCTCTCACATTCTTCGCCAGAGTCCTTGCCGTAACTCTCAGGATTCTCCCTGCACTTGTTGATCAAGTCCTCATACTGCTTATTATTATTCTTCAATTTGGGCATCATCTTTTTGACATCCTTACCTTGAAAAGCAACGGCCATAAAGTCTTCTAGAATCACAAGGGTCCCAGTCATTATTATCCATGACATACATTCTTCAATTAGATAGAAGAAATGGATGAAACTTTTTACTACTCATATGGTTATGCAAACAAGTTCGTATTTAGAATCTATGCCACGAATCCTCGAGGAAATGTAGATAGAGGACACTGAGATTATGGGAACAACCAACGGAAACAGAAGAGGATTATTCAAGAATTGAGCCAGCGAACATGCAGCAATTTGGTAAACAGTACCTATATCAGTCGGTATATCCGAATGGCTTATTTTGAATATACAAATTTTATAAGGTATACTAGATTATTCTTTATCAGCCAAAGAACCAATATAATATATAACCTATAGTTTGTTATCATATTTCTAGCCATGACACGATTGAACTTTTGCATTTAATTTCTATACTTTTTTTGGTAATCGAAGAAATTAGTCAGGTTTCAGAAGTTATGTCATTAACCATAGCATCATGCATGCATTTCGGCATAGGGGTAACACATATGCAAGATTGAAGACCTGAAGTTTATCAGAATGCAGTACCTATCATTGTTTGATTTTGGAAAGCTTGCCACAGGAA
>Ga0315915_1005485_pt1 | contig 15821 bp, 6 predicted proteins | sample MpolbnodulesMG_FD_207738 | JGI IMG/M metagenome (GOLD analysis project Ga0315915, IMG submission 207738) | Medicago polymorpha root nodule microbial communities from Los Angeles, California, United States - branched nodules | ecosystem: Host-associated > Plants > Roots > Nodule | place: USA... | reverse complement strand
AATTTAGCCGTTACATCAACTTGTCTTGCTTTGAAGCTTTGATTCTTCACCCTTGATCTTTTGCCTGATTTGATAGTTGTCCTATGAAGAACTAATTTCAAATCCATTCCAATACTAAAGGAACAACGTCTGCAACAATGTTACTGTTATCTTTGTCTTGTTGTAGAGACAAAGATTGCAGAGATGGTGGTTGCAGAGTTCGTGGCCGTACACTTCATACATTGTCCTTTGTCAACTCTGGTGAAGTAGCTTTTGACGAGATATGCTTCTGATGACCAATGCTTCTGATGACCTTGCTTCTGATGACGTGTCTTCGGGAGCTCTTTTTCAGACCCGTTTCTTCAGATGCACTTCTTCAGACGCACTTCTTTAGATGCATTCTTCCAGACGCTCTTAGCTTCAAATAAAATTCCTTTGCTCTTGAACTTGTTCAATCAAAATCTTTATGAATAGTACTTTGATTATGGATTCTGTACACTTGAACAAATTGTTTAGCATATCCAATTGATGATTTTTAATACCTTGTTATTGTCAAAACTCAATAGGTGACCTTTGAAACACCCTTTGTTCCAACAAGGCTTTCTCAAAATCCACCTTGAAGATAAGGCACTCCTTCCTGGACTTCTTGGCCAGATCAATAATCTCATTAACCGCAACCACTCTGTTAGAGATCTATCCACCGGTTAGAGATTTATTAGGGATAAAAAGGTGATAGACATAAAAAAATTTTGCAATATAGTTGTGTATTCAAACAATTAAGGTTTATTAAAAAAAACAATCAAGGTTGAAAATTGAAAATAAAGTTTCTTTTTTGCCCATCATCACTAGCCTTAACCTCATGAGCTGAGACAACATCGTCATCATCAACGTCAAACACTCTTGATGGTTCATTCAATCCATTCGCTCTCTTGCCTGAAGTGTTTGCCTTTTCCCACCCGAAGTCTTTACCATCTCTTCATTTGCACCACTCTCCTTTTCTCATTGGCATTGACAACCCCATAACGCCTTTGTCTTGTCCATTCGGCAAGAAGTGCTACAATCCGTTTTGCAATGAATTCTACGACAAAGTCAAAGAGATAGCGTTATATCCAAGAGGAGAGCGAACGAGTCATGATTTCATTGAGCTTTCATTGAGCTTAAGTTGGGGATATCTGTAGATAAAATAAACATATCATAACTATTCGTTAGTTAACGAAGTCGAATACATAAACATATCAATATCCGTTAGTAAACAAGTAAAATAATAAAAATATCATTATTATTGTGTTAGTAAACGAGTAAAATAACAAAAATATCATGTTATGTTGTAAAAGGAGGGACGAAATGAATGTGTGATGTATTTTATTTATTGTTTGGGGTGATGTACTTTATTGATTGTATAAGTAAGAGTGCACTGTATTAGCTTCTGTGTATAATAGTTTTCTGAAACTTGAAAAACTTGGTCAATGTTGCAAGTTCCAGTGGACAGTGGAGAAAATTTATGTTTCCTATGAAAATGGGTTAATGACTCTTATCATATGAGAGTGTGTGCTTGCTTATAAATAAGTACAAGAAAAGGTCAGAGTATTCACGTAACTGAAGAAAAGTTTGAATGATTAACAAATGGCCTTCACGTACACAATACATGACAAGAGATTCAATCTCAAACCTCCAATAATATTGTGGAACGTGAAAGATGCTAAGGCAGTGGATGCAACTCCTGCAGACGTAAAGGAATATGCAGATTCATATGTGTTCATGATGAACATGCCAGGGTTGAAATCAACGGACATAAAGGTCCAGGTTGAAGATGATAACATGCTTGTGATAAGTGGTGAGAGTAAGAGGGAAGAAGAGAAAGAAGGCGTTAAGCATTTGAGAATGGAGCGGAGGGTTGGGAAGTTGATTCAAGTTTGTGCTCCCTCAGAATGCTAATACCGACGCGGTTTCGGCAGTGTGTCAAGATGGGGTGCTTAGTGTTTATGTTGAGAAGTTACCTCCTCCTCAGCCTAAGAAGTCCAAGACTATTGAGATTAAAGTTGCTTGAGGTTGTTTTGGAACATGGGGAAAATGATGTTCTTCTGTTTGAGCCAGAGAGTCATGTTATAGTTCGTTAACTTGTAAGGTTTTCTGTTTGTTCCTATTACTGGTATATGTAGGTTTGGTTTTTGAGATTTGTGATAAGAAATTGAAATGCTATAGTCATTTTGGTTTTAATGTTTGAATTCTAGTTTAATTGCTTTATCTCTCATTTTAGTTGATTTTTCAATAATATTGTTTAAGAGCCAAGATTATATTTAGTTTATAAATACACTCTTTGAATTTTAAATGATTGAGTTTTTATTTCGTTATGAATGTAAAGATCTCATTGGTGGTTTTTTGACTCCGATGTGATTATGCAATATTTTTGTGCTATTTAGAACAAAAATAAAACACACGATAGACAAAATGACCATCACAAATTAAAATCGTATAACCGGTCAAAGTCGATGGAACCAAATATCACTTTGTTACAACAGTATTAGCAACAAAAAAAATAATCCATGGGTTGTTAAATTGTGTAGTTGTGGGTTCATGTAGCAATTCAATTCGGTTGAGAGATATTTAACTAGCGAGGAACATGGGTAGATACGTTTCTAGATGCTAGTTACAAGACACCTAACTATGCTTGCAGTCGTACACATTGTTGAACACATTGTCATTCTATCAGCGGACTGATCAAGACATCAGAGGTTACAAACTAGAATGGATTTCCTGTTAGTTGTGAGACATTGAGTTCTACTAAGCGCGATAAACAAAGGTATTGTTGAAATAGGAGTATATAGTTGATAAAAAAGACGTTAAAGGACTAATAAATGAAGCATACTCATCAATACATGTTTCAGTTGGTGGCACTATAAACATGAAGCACGAGTAAAATGCTGAATTGTATTGTTCCACACGCCTTTGACTGCTTTTGATACCCCCATGACCTGCGCAATCCTTGGTGGACTTGAGAAAGACTCGCCAATCTTGTATTTGTAGGGATGTCAAAATGGGTTGGACCTGTCCGGTTGATTCGTTTAACCTGTCTATTTTAAGGCGGTGGGTTGAGATTTGAACCAGCCACTAGTATGGTAACCGCTCCGCCTAACCCGCTAAAAATGGGGCAGTGACGGAGCAGGAATTTGCTAATGGTCAGGAATTTGCTGTTCCAAGACGACAATCAAGTACTAATACGGTTCAACACAGGTTGCGAAAACTCCAATCGACGAGCATCACCCCCAATCGACAGCCCCAAGTACACAAAGGAAAGTGTTCCCACAAGACAATTCAACACATATGCGGCCTCTGTTAACCATGAAGTAGTTATGTTAATCTCCGTGAGCATGCTTTTGTGGAAATTAACCTTCAAACCGGACACTTGTTCAAAAAGGATCAGAACTGCCCGCATGTACCTCACATTAGCCCAAATTTTCACACAAAGAATCAAAGAGTCATCTGCAAATTGAAGATGAGAAAGAGATACACCATCATGAGTGCCAACACGGTAACCATGGTACAACCCCGCCTTTATTACCGATGTCATCATGACATTAAATCCTTCGGCCGCAAGTAAGAATAGAAACGGTGAGAGAGGATCCCCTTGTCGAAGACCCCTCCCAATAGGAAACTCTCCCATAGGACTACCGTTCACCAACACCGAAGCCGTGGCTGAACCAACACACTCAGAAATCCACTTTCTCCAAAGGGTAGAAAAATTCATTTTTAACATAACAACGTCCAGATAATGCAAGTCAACTGAATCATAAGCCTTTTCGAAGTCAACTTTGAATAAAATCATTTCCTTATTCAACCGCCGTGCTTCATCAACAGCCTCATCAGCAATGAGAACACCATCCAAAATCTGCTTCCCTTTCACAAAGGTGGACTGAGAGTGTGACACAACATTAATTTTGTTCAAATCATATATCATAATTGAAAATTTTTGTTTTACTTTAGACATTTAATTTTGAACCTAATTTAAAATTGAGAATTTTATTATTAAGTTAGAAATTTAAGTATTGTAGATATTTATTAAAGAAACACTAAAAACATAATTCATTAAATATAATTTAAAAAATAAAATAAATTTTAAATATTAGATAAATCATACAATATTGATTCTTTATCATTCTCATGTATTAAATATGAGTCGTGGATGTAAACCATCAAAATCATGAACGCAACCAACACAACCAATATATCCATTAAAATAATTCAGTTGTTCAATCTTCATGTATTTAATATGATTCTTAAAATCATCAATGTCAAATGAAAATGAATATTATATATCTTAAAAATACAATATGAATGAAAATTCTAAATAATGCTTTTGAGAATGAATAGTTTGATCTCATTTGTCTCTCTATACTTTTCTAATTTCCTCTTTCCTTCCTTATTTTTTACACAGATTTGTATTGAAAGAAAAAGCTTGTTTGAATGTACAAGCACCTTCTTGATACTAAACAAGAATCTCTTGTTTGTATACTATTGTTGTTGTTGTTAATATTATTACTATTATTATTATTATTGTCAGCGAAGAGATGACCGTCTTTCCACTTTTTTAATCGCGCTTACGTTTAAAAATTATGAGCGGTGTTTGTTTATGAAATTTCGATTTTGATTAAAAGTGAAAATATAAATACTTTTTGCTTTCAAATTATAACAAATCAAACTAACCATGATTATTTATTTCAATGACAATAAAAATATAACAAAAAAATATAATTCAAATTCTTATTTTTTTAATGACACCAACAACAATTTTTATTATAGAAAAAGTTGTTTAAGGTTATAATTGGGATAATGAAAAAGTAAGTATAAATATACTCATCTAATCTGTTACACATTTTAAAGGTTAAAGAAAAAAACAACTGGACATATATTTTTTTGGGAACAACTGGATATATATACACACACACACACACACTCATATCGTATTTGTTACACTTTTTAAATGATAAAGGTAAAAATTACTCAAAAAAAATGATAAAGGTAAAAAAACAAAAAAAATAATATTCATATCTTGTTTGTTACATTTTTTAAATATTTAAATTTATTCTATATTTATTTGTTACATGTGTTATTAGTATTGAAAATTGAGGGTATTTTTGAAAAGAAAAATATAGTCAAAAAGTGCTGAAAGGGGTAATTTTCTTTATATATATATATATATATATTGGGTTCATATATAAGTTTTCTTTATATATAATATATAGATATATACACAATATGTGCATCAAATATTCTGAGCAATTAAATAATTAAATATATGTCTCTTATGCAACGTCAACGAGCTTGTTGTTGTTTTAAAATCTCAGCACAAGACGATTCATAATATATATGATTGAAAGTCTAATTTTTTAATGAGGTTTTAGATCAATAACGAAGCACAGTGATGTTGTGCATAATTTCTTGCTGAATTGAGTAGATGGATACGAAACTTAAGGTTGGGTTGTGGATGATACATATCTGCAGGTATTTAATGATCCAAGAGATTGTTTGAATAGACAAAAGAAAAATATGTTTTTATCTGTTTATTAAATTTCTTTAATTATTGTCATGCTTGTATGTGATTCATAATTAGTAATGTTAAATCAATAAAAAAAATGTAATGTAACAACTTTTATTAGGCAAAGTGGTTTAGGTAGATTAATTTTCATAACTAATAAGGCCAAATAAAATTAACCTACTGCATATGAACAGTATAAAACATTAATTTTGTAGAATAATGTATATATCGACATGCTCCATATAAGCTTTTGGTTTTTCTTTATGAAAGGAAATATTTATAAGCTTTTGATTTTGTGCAGTTTCCTTGTTGTTTCATTTCTTTTAGTAAAAGGAGTATCTTTTGTTCCTAACTCTCTGTATTAGCAAGATTTTGACCCTTCCTTTCAAAAGTTTGTTGGCAGTACTTCTGTTTTAGACTTTTTCGCCATTCATTGATGGTTTGCTTTCTCAAGATGGTAGTTAATTTGCAGGGAGCGACTATTTAATATGATCAATGATCTTCCAACAATCTTTGAAGCTTGCAGGGTCTGGAAAAGTCATCAGTTTCTAATAATAGCAGTACCAAATCCAAATCAAACTCTAAGGGTGTGTTTGGTTGTGAGAAGAAATTGAAAAGAGAGAAATAAGGGAGAGAGAATATAATAAGAGAGAAAGATAAGTGAAATAGAGTAAATTTGAGGTATTGTTTGGTTTAAGAGAGAGAAGAGAAACAGAAGAGAGAGGGGTTGATTATTTTTGAAAATACTAAAATATCCTTTCATTAAAAAATATATTAACCTCTTTTTGTTTTTAATAAATTTCAATAATTAATTCAGTCATCGATTTTTTATTTGGTAATCTAAATAAAATTAAATTATTCAAACGGTCTTTGTTAATTTATTTTGTTAATCAAATTAATTAATTAATACAAGGTAACAACTATTTATGTGTGTTACTCTCCTTTAGAAAAAACAGGAGAAGTTTGATATATCTCTCCAATTTCTCTCTGCAACCAAACAAACACAGTGTAAGGTAAGCAAGCTTGAAAAACAAACTAACAACTATCCACTGATGTTAATAATTTGCTAGGTTCATCTGCTTTAGTCGCGTAATATGTTGTTTAGGAGATGCTAGCTTTTGAATCAAAAGTGAGAAAGTATTTTGATCCCCTGCAGTCTGGATATTTATAGTCAAGCAATCTGCACTCTCTGATAACCTTTCAATCAAGATTAAATGACACACATTATGACTTCAGATTTGACTCTCACTTTGATCTGATAGTCTAGTTTGCTTGACTGTGGCATATGTGTGAATCCTTGTTTTTGGAGCAAGAAAGTCTTTTATTTTATAGTTCAAGAACATATCGGATTCTTGATTGATATTTGATCATATATCCCTGTTTATGATGCTAGAAAGTCTTTCTATTTTGAAACTGTCTGTTTGTTTCCTGATTGGTATGGTATTTAATCAGTTAAGGCTGTTATCTCTTTTGGTTGACAAAAGCAGTGAAGTTCTGAACCTCAACCAAAGTTTTCAAAATCAATATCAATGGCAATGCAAATTAATTTAAAAGACGAGGAGGTTGAGGATGGTGTAGGTGTGGACAAGGAAGAACACAGAGAGACTTTGTGTGGGGCATGTGGAGACAGCTATGCAGCTGATGAGTTCTTGATTTGCAGTGACATTTGTGAGAAATGGTTTCATGGAAAATGCGTCAAGATTACACCGGCAAGGGCTAAGCATATCAAACAGTACAAATGTCCAGCTTGCAGCAACAAGAGAGACTGCCCTTGAAGACAATGGATATAGAAGTTTGTGTAGATTGGTGACTGTAATCTTCTTAATTTTACGACTACTAATTTGTTTAGTTGAAGGTTTATTAGTCTTGCCTTTAATTTAAGGTATGTTATATTAATTAGGTGTATGTGTTCCTTATGTTTTAGGTGTTCATATATTAGTAAATTTCATGTTATCCCCACACCCACAGTCCTAGAGTTGTGCATAGAACAAGAACTTGCTTAACATTAGGTGCTGGTTTTGTTTAGAATCATATGGATTATTGTCCTTTTTCATTGGTTGGCGCTGGTTAGACGACGTATCAAGTGCTAATGTTAGTTATGCAGTTAGTTAATTAGGCACACAACACTGCCGGTGAGGTGAACTATGAGAAAGATCTATCCACTGGATAGAGATTTATTAGGGATAAAAAGGTGATAGACATAAATTTTGTTGCAATATAGTTGTGTATTCAACAATTAAGGTTTAAAATTGAAAATAAAGTTTCATTTTTTTTTCCATCATCACTAGCCTTAATCTCATGAACTGAGACAACATCGTCATCATCAACATCGAAAACTCTTGATGGTTAAACCCTTTCACTCTCCTGCCCGAAGTCTTTGCCCATCATTTGCAATTGCATCCCTCTCCTTTTCTCATTGGCATTGACAGCCATATAACTCCTTCGCCTTGTCTATTCGACAACAAGTGCTACAATGAAACCGTGTCTGTTTTGCAAAGAGTTCTACGACAAAGTCAAAGATTGAGGAAAAACTCAAGTGTAAGATCCAAGAGGAGAGCGAATGACTTATGATATCCGTAGATAAAACACAGGTGTCTTAAGATATTGCAGAAATCCGGAAGGGTTGCAGCTTGCAGTATTTTTGGGAGTTGTAATAATAGCTTGTTAAACTTAAAGCTAAATACTCGTATTAGCATGCATTAATTAACTATTATGTGTAAAGTCACAAAAGTGGAAATTAAATGATGATTTACATTACACGACGTAACGAGAAGAGGTGAGAACCATGGTATATAGTAGATCAGCTCGTATACAAGTATTAACTTATGTTATTGAATAAAATGATGCTATAATTTCAAATGAGTTGGTGATGGGGTGAGACGAGTGAAAAGTATGCTCAGGTGAAGGGGTGAATGCACTACAGTATAGAAGTGACAATGCACAAATGAGTACACTAGGCTATGCATGAATTCTATGAAAAAAGGTAAGTGATTACCTGTGAGGAAGGAGTCGAGTGGAGCTAGAGAGCGATGGTGTGAGTACTATTGATGAGACAAGATAAGGTGACATGACGGAAAGTTTAAATCAAACTAACATTTATAATCACTTAGTCAGTTACAAAGTAGTTACCGATGAACTGTGGATTGATATGGACCAACCAAATAAAGAACAAACGTCTACGCCTTGATAGACTTGACGCTTGATGGACCGTGGACTAGCAATGATTGATTGAATAAAGAATAAACATATGCATCTTAACAAACTTTTAGATCGAATAGAGATAATTTATAAATACACTCTTCGGTAGGAATTATAAATACACTCTCATTGGTGGTTTTCTAACCCTGATGAGAACTCAAATCACTACATATTTTTGAGTGATGTTATTTAGCATGAAAACGAAGCACACGATAGAATTAACATGCATTTTTGGCAGAAAACATGGGTCATGATACTGTTATTCATGTGTTTCATTTGGGTTCATACCAAGTAGTGTTTCCCCATCTTTTTTTCAACAAAAATAATCGTATAACTAGTCAAAGTTGATGGAACCGAATATTACTGTGTTACAACAATGTTACTGTGGGCTCTGGTAGCAAATCAATCTGGTAGAGAGATATTCAACTGGTGAGGGATGGGTTTCAGATTGATCTACATCTACGTAATTGATTTCTGAAATGCCAAAATATTAGATACATTGAATAACATTTTGATTCCTATTTTTAAATATGTGTTTCATTTAAGATTTTTGGAGTCAACTTTAGTGGACTAGTTTGGCTTAAAAAAAAATTATTCCACTCTTAAAAAAAAATTCTTTTAAATACTTCCTCTGATCTTATTTACAAAAAAAATTGATATTTTAGATACATTAAATAATTTATGTATCCGATTTAAAATCTAAAAAGTCATTTGTTTTTTTGTTAATAAGACCAAAGGGAGTATGTTTTTATTTGTATTCTTAATTTTTATTTTATTTTTGTGCGATCATATTTAGTATATTATAGAAAAAAAATTTCTTTTAATGGTCTATGTTAGAGACTCCCATATATTATAGATATATCTTTTACAAAATTTAAATATTTTTAATAAGAGATGAATTAAATATGAATTTTTAAGTTTTTAACACTTAAAAATTGATATTTAATTATTAGTTGGTTAAAAAGTTAAATTTTTGTGAGAGAGAATATTATAATATTTTAAAACATCTTTGTAAAAGTTCATTGAAAATGTGAAAAGTACACAAGAATTAATTAAGAAAAAGATGAAAACTAGTTAATTTTTTAAGAGGCGTTAAAACAAAAATTAAATTAAAATATTTATTATACTAATAAAAAACTTATTTAATCTAAAAATAAAATAAAATGAAATTCTCTTCTTTGACCAAAACTAAAGAGAGAGAGACAGAGAGGATAGCCAAACGATTCTAGAAGGTACAAGAAAGAAATAGAAAGAATAAGAAAGAATAAGGAATGTTAAGAGAACCACGTGTTCTTCTAAACCCGAGGCAACTAGAACTTTCAAACTTGCTCCATTTCTCTTGAAACTTCTAGTTTCTTCTTCCTCTTCCTTCTCACCATTTAAATACTCCAATGCACCACATCGCTAACATTGAAAAAAATCATTTCAATTTCATCAAAGTTGAAAAGAAAAAAAAAGTGTGAGAAGAGAATGGATTTCAGATTGATGGGTTTGGATGCTCCAGTGCTACACGCTTTGCATCAGATGATGGACCTCTCAGATGAGAATGTGGAGAAATCATCATCACACAATGCTCCAACTAGATCCTATGTTAGAGATGCCAAGGCAATGGCTGCTACTCCTGCAGACGTGAAGGAAGATCAGAATTCATATGTGTTCGTGATTGACATGCCGGGGTTGAAATCTGGTGATATCAAGGTTCAAGTTGAAGATGATAATGTGCTTGTGATAAGCGGTGAAAGGAAGAGGGAAGAAGAGAAAGAAGGTGGTGCTAAGTATTTGAGAATGGAACGAAGGGTTGGTAAGTTTATGAGGAAATTTGTGCTTCCTGAGAATGCTAATACTGATGCTGTTTCTGCTGTTTGTCAAGATGGTGTGTTGACTGTTACGGTTCAGAAGTTGCCTCCTCCTCAGCCTAAGAAGCCTAGAACCATTGAAGTTCAGATTGCTTAAAAGATAAAATCGAAACTTTGTTTTGAATAACGATGTAGTATCATGTGTGTGTGATGATCTATGGAGCAGCGGAGTACAATGTTGTTGTTTTTCTAAGGTTGTTCTTTTTGATGTTTTCTTTAGGGGTTTATTGTAATAGTGTGTTTGATTTGATGCACCACAAGGATGGCTTAGTTGTAAGTGGAATTAGTAATTTTGAGTTGTAATGCAATGGTTCTGTTTTGGATGATGTTATGTGTTCACTCTGTTTTGATTTTTCAGGAACTATTTTTATACTATTTTAACACGAGTAGTCATAACTTCAGAAGCCAATACCAGTGTTCATGCAGCTATTATAAGAAACCTGAAACATAAAGCTTCCAGCTTTACATAGCCAAACGAATTGTTTTGTCTTGACTTGAAGATCTAAACGGTATCAAAGGCTGCGTAATCCAAAACAAATTACCACTTCTGCAATTGTCAATTTGATCCTTAAATGATAAATTTGTTTCGGTTCGGATTTTATTTTAAAAGTCAACCAAACCAAACCGCATACCAAACCGCTTACTTTTTTATTTTGCGATTCGGATGAGTTTTAACTCAAAACCAAACAAAACCACACCGCGAACACCCTTACCCAACAACTTGGATTTTAGGAACTATGTCATGACAAATCTATATTTGGATCTCGTTACTTTGACCTATAAATCTTGTCTTCTATTGCTTAAGTTCCAAATTGCTTCATATTTTTGTAGCCTTTTTAGGATTACAAACTGATTCCCAAGAGGCCAAGTATACATGTTTTTGGCTTTAATGTCACCCCACACAATTCTCTGCATCTACAGTCATGATCGTCACATTAGGCTCTAGGTAGGAAGTAGTATGCATAACATAAGTATGAAGGCAGGGCTGGATAACCGATTTCTCTAACGTTAATCTTTGTATTTCGCTTTCCATCCACTCGAGTGATGGTCAACTTTATTTAAGATAAACCGGTAGGTTCATTCATTTGCTACATCTGTTTTGAAGAAGCAGAACTCAGTACTTTCTCAAATCTCCAGTGTTATGCCTTCCCCAACTTCTCAGACTCGTAATACACAATTCCTCCAATTTGAAGGAACTCAAACCAGGGAGATTGGTCCTACAAATATTTAGTCACTTGGTTTGATCCTTAAATTTTTTATTTATTTATTTACATCCGTACAAATTTCAAAAAAACATTCAAAAAAAAAATCCTCGAGTTGAACTTTTAAGTTTTTAACTTACTTAGTATTGTTGAGTTAGTTAGTGAATACACAATCACGGCCGACTCATATGATTTTAATAATTTTGAAAAACCAAAATTAAAATTAAAAAATCTTCGTCTTCTTCGCATGATCCAAACACAAGAAAAACACAAAAACCTACACCCTGTTAATCCAAAACCAATGAAAAGTTTATAAGTTATTCAATTTTGTTCACATCCAAATAATGCAATGAAGAATTTGTTCAACTCTATCATAAAATGCCCAAACATGATGAAATAAGTAATGCTCCTTCAAGAAAAACATGAATAAATATGTAATGAAATCATCGTTATGCTTCTTTTCATTGTCGCCATAAATAAGTATGTAATGAAATCATCATTATGTTTCTTTTCATTGTCGCTTCACTCTGTGCATTTACACATATAAGTGGAAGGATCGAGGTTCGAACCCTAAACTTGATAGTTGAGCAATGGTTTATTTTTATTTTTCAAGGGAAATTGTGTAAAGACTAGTGGACTAAAGGAAATTATTGTAAAAAAAAAGTTTAATAAAAAGATTGAATTTGTATATTTGACTAAAGAGAGAAAGAAAGAAAAGGAAGGAAAAAATCTTCTTATTTACCGAAGAGAAATCAATTGGTCATGTTCTAGAAGATACTAGAAATAGAAAAAACTGTAAATACTAGCAAAAGAAAAGTTAGGACTTAGGAGAAGCACGTGTTGTTTTAACTCGAAATTACTAGAACTTTCAGACCATACCACCATGTTTCTATTTCATCTCTCTCGAACATTCCAGTTTCTTCATCCTTGTCGCCCTTTAAATACCCCATTTCACCATCTCTGTAACTCCACACAAAACAAAACAACGCATTTCCAACCATTTTGAAAATATTTCATCAAAGAATAAGAATTATTTCCACAGAAAGTGTGTGAGAATGGATTTCAGGTTGATGGGTTTGGATGCTCCAGTGCTACATGCTCTCCACCAAATGATGGACCTTTCGGACGACAATGTGGAGAAGTCGTCATGACACAATGCTCCAACAAGATCCTATGTTAGAGACACGAAAGCAATGGCTGCTACTCCAGCAGATGTGAAGGAAAATCCAAATTCATACGTGTGCGTGATTGACATGCCAGGATTGAAATCTGGGGATATTAAGGTTCAGGTGGAAGATGATAATGTGCTTGTGATAAGCGGAGAGAGGAAGAGGGAAGAAGAGAAAGAGGGCGGTGCTAAGTATTTGAGAATGGAACGAAGAGTTGGTAAGTTTATGAGGAAATTTGTGGTTCCTGAAAATGCTAATACTGATGCTGTTTCTGCTGTTTGTCAAGATGGTGTGTTGACTGTTACTGTTCAGAAATTGCCTCCTCCTCAGCCTAAGAAACCTAGAACTATTCAGGTTCAGATTGCTTGAATTCTTGTTTTGAATAATGATGTACTATGTGTGATGGTTTTTCTTTGGGGGCAGAGAAGTACTAGGTTCTTTTTTTGTTTTTTGGGGAACATCGCTACTGGTATTTGATTTGCAATGCAGTCATTCTGTTTTAATATATTTGATTAATTTTAGCATATGATTTCTTGTTTTCAATTGTTTAATTGATCTGTAGTTGGATATTTCATTCACTATGTCTTGCTACTTATGACGCGATAAATCCTTCTAAGGAATGAGCTTTGGGCTAACATAATTGATCCTTCTCAGGACTAACAAATTAATATTCAACTAATTGTCAACTTGTAAACAAATATCTCTTGGACTTACAGGTGACTTTGTAGGAACTATCAAATAAATTTAGGCTTAATTACATTTTTGCCCCCCTAAGTTTTTCAAAGTTGTGATTTTGACCCCTAAAAAAAACAATTTTTTTCAGGCCACCTAAGTTTACTTTCTGTTGCAATTTTGACCCCCCATATCAATTTTGACTCAGGCAATGCTGACATGGACGTCACGTGTGTAAATTTTTAATATTTTTTTGTAATTAAAAAAATAAAATAAAAAATTTATTTTAATTTTTGTAATAAAAAAACAAAAAAAATTGTAATTAATATTTTTTTATTTGTAATAAAAAAAACAAAAAAATTAATTTTTTTTAATTTTTGTGATTAAAAAACAATTTTTTTTAATTACAAAAATATTTTTTATTTTTTTAAATTAAAAAAAATTAATTTTAAAAAGAAAAAAGATAAAAAAATAGAAATAAAAAAATTTACACACGTGGCGCCCACGTGTCTTTTGACTGGGTCAAAATTGCAACAGAAAGTAAACTTAAGGGCCTGAAAAAAGTTATTGTTTTAGAGGGCCAAAATCACAACTTTGGAAAACTTAGGGCGCCAAAAGTGTAATTAAGTCGTAAATTTATGAAATTATAGATATTTCAAAATTTGACTGAGTTAGTCATTATGAGAGTTTGAAGACTAAATCGATAGTAGTAATTAATATAGTAAGTGTTTAAAATAGAGGGAGCTAATTGAAAATGGTTAAATATAATGAGCAGATTGTTACAATCTTTTTCTTCATTAGAAACAAGGGAGAGGAGAGTCGATGTTTTAATTTGACATAGGACAAATAAGAGGATCCAATGTCTTCTAATACGAATTTCAAGAGGACTATGATGACTGAAAAAGATGTACCGGTTCGAGAGTTCTCATAAGAGGAGGTTAGGACGGCGATGAGGGAATTAAAAAATGGTGAGAGTCTCAATCTAGATTGATTAAATTTTGGGAAGAAATGAAATTTGATTTTTTGCAAATAATGGCAAAATTTCATACAAATGGTCAGGTGGTTAAATGAACTATCTGCTCCTTTATTGTTTTGACTACAAAAGAGAAAAATGAAATAAAATTATCAGATTTTCGTCGTAGATCTCTAATTGGATGCATTTAAGTATTGGTCAACAGATCACTAGAATTAGAAGTACTTTAGATTTTGTTATGCAACAAATAGATTTTCCTTATAACTGGAGGAGATGGATTATTGGGTGCCTATGATCGGTTTCAACTTCGATCCTTGTGAACGGAAGAGCCACGAAAGAGTTTATGATGAAACATGGATTAAGATAAGGTGATCCTTTGTCACTGTTTCTTTTCCTCATCTACGTGGAGGGATTTAGCATGTTCATGAGAAAGTCAGTGTAATTGAACATATCTCACTTCTACTATACACCAACGATACCTTAATCATATGAGAAAAGGGTCGGCCAAACTAGACCATCCACCCGTGCGTATCGATTGGAAACAAATCATGCACATAAGCTTCCATTAAAGTGCTTGCGGTGCAACATACAATGTTTGTAAGAAAAGTAACATAAAAAAATCCTTCATGTGGGTAGATTGCGGAAAATCTCCTTGTAAACTACATTATAATAGCTTTCAATGCGTTGACTATCTCTGGGAAAGAAAACATGCAAATAACATTAAATTAAATTAAATTGCTTGCGGTGCAAATTAAGATGTTTAAAACAAAATTACAATAAAAAAAGCCCTTATGTGGGTAGACTGCGGAAAATCTCCTTGTAAACTACATTAGAAGTGCTACTCATGCTTTGACCATTCTCATCGGTCATTAAAATTTTCAAACCACTCCTGGAGGTCACTCTGGATATTGCGACATAAAGTTAACCATGAGAGAACACGGGTTGAGGAAGGTACACAACAACTTGTTTTAGTGATTGTCATTGCAAAACAAACAGATATAGGAAACTGCCTACGTTGGAATTTAAACGGTATCCTTGTATCTGACGGTGCTAGTGTTAGCCTAGGTATATATACCTTGTCACCAATGTTGCTACCTGTTATCACCTTTCCTTCAACAACATATCTACCCATCTTGGTAATTATCAACCTAGTACCATTGCATAGGCCTGCTGATTGGTCCAGATTTCTCAACAACATGACGGGGACTCTCACTTTTAACTTGATTTTGTGATTAGGAA
>Ga0315915_1005484_pt1 | contig 15822 bp, 8 predicted proteins | sample MpolbnodulesMG_FD_207738 | JGI IMG/M metagenome (GOLD analysis project Ga0315915, IMG submission 207738) | Medicago polymorpha root nodule microbial communities from Los Angeles, California, United States - branched nodules | ecosystem: Host-associated > Plants > Roots > Nodule | place: USA... | reverse complement strand
TCACCGTCTTAGTTTTGATGATAACAAAGTATTAAAAAGTCAATTGGATATGCTAAACATTTGTTCAAGTGTACAGGACCATAATCAAAGTCTTATTCATGGAGGTTCTATTTGAACAAGTCAAAGAGCAAAGGAATTTCTATTGAAGCTGAAAGCATCTGAAGAAAATGCTCCTGAAGAAAAGCGCTCCTGAAGATGATGTCATCAGAAGCTACTTCACCCTAAGCTTAAGAGCGTTGACAAAGTACAGTGTACGAAGTGTACAACCACTAACTCTGCGCCTGCCTCTACAACCACCATCTCTGCATCGTGTTTATACATCAAGACAAGAATAACAATAATGTTTGCAGACATTGTTTCTTTTCTATTGGAATGGATTTGAAATTGATTCTTCATAGGACAATTATCAAATCAGGCAAAAGATCAATGGTGAAGAATCAAAGCTTCAGTCAAGACAAGTTGATGTACCGGCTAGTTCTCAACGTCTCTCAAATCCTCTATAAATAGGGATGAAGACTTGAAGAAATATACAAAAGAATATACTACACCAACGCATATTCTCTGAGCTAAAACGCTGCAAAACTCACATCAACAACTTAGAGAATTCTTACAAAAGTTCATATCTTAGAATTCTTAAGTGTCTAGAAAAACAGAGTTTGTTCTGTTTGTTTTGTTTTGTGAATACCTCTGATTGTATATCAAGTATTCAAAACCTTTTTCAATTCTTTGTAATTGTTTAGAGAAGTCTCTTTCTTTTGTGATTGAGCATATAAGCCTCTTTCTTTTGTGATTGAGCATAGAAGTCTCTTTCAGTTGTGATTGAGCAAAGGAAGTCTCTTGGAGTTGTCCTTGAGCATTGAGAAGTCTCTTACTGTGTGTTTGAGCAACTTGTAATTTGGCATTACATTTTAGTGAAACTCTCCTTAGAAGTGCAAGGGGACATGACTACTTCCAGTTTGTGGAAGGAACCTGTATAATTGCTTGTGTTCTTTCTTTCTCTGCTCTCTTACTATCTATCCGCTGCATTAAGACTCTGAACTCAAGTCAGACTCTGAACTCTATCAGACTCTGACCCTCGGAACAGTTTTCATAACGTAAGAAGGAGAAGTTTTTGAAAACACAATTCAACCCCCCCTTCTTGTGTTTTTTCTCACCTTCATCTTGTTACAGGAGGCTCATTGGAAGATTATTGTACTTAAATACTACAAGACCTGACATTTCACTAGCAACTCAACAATTGAGCTAGTTTCTCAATGCTCCTACTACTATTCACTACAAAATTGCTGTAGAATTCTAAGATACCTCAAAAATGCACCTGGTCTTGGTCTTCTATTTCCAGGAATATCATAAGCACAAATCTTAGGTTATGTTAGTGCAGATTGGGCAGGCTGTGTGGATACAAGAAGATCAACTACTGGTTTTTGTTTCTTTCTGGGCTCTTCACTCATATCTTGGAAAGCAAAGAAGCAGCCAGCCATTTCAAGGTCCTCTTCAGAAGCTGAATATATGGCTCTATCAGTTGCAACATGTGAGCTTCAATGGATATTATACTTGCTGAAGGATCTCAATATCAAGTGTGTCAAGCAACCACTTCTTTACTGTGATAGTCAGGAGTGCTATTCACATAGCAACTAATCCATTTTTTCATGAAAGGACTAAACACCTTGAGATTGACTGTCATCTGGTCAGAGAAAAATTGCACAAGGGTATTCTCAAGCTTCTACCTATTTCAACTAATGAGTAGCTAGCAGACTTCTTAACCAAAGCACTTCCACCTCCAAAATTTAATACTTTCATATGCAAGTTGGGAATGATAAACATATATCATGCTCCAGCTTGTGGGAGGCTGTTGAAAGATAATATAAAAGAGATAGAAACACAACATTTGCTCAATGAAGAAGAAGTAGAAACAAGAAAAGCTTCAATAACTTGCAATGCAAGTTACTAGTTTACATAGTTGTTAGAACTCATAACTAACTTGATGTGCTGTCATAAAGTTAGTTACTATCTAGTGTAGATTAGCACATGGTAGCTTATGCTACAACTTCACTTGTAAACTCTATATAAGGATGTTGTAGCTTCCATTACAAGCTAATGAAAATAATCATTCACTTTTCACATTTTGCTCTCTTTTCTTTCTCTCTTTCTCATCAGTTTCATCTTCTCAATAGTAGTTATATACTTAAGCTAGTTTCAAATTGTTAGATGATTATCATAGTTTGTTAGAGTCCTTGCTAGCTAGGATGGTGAGCTGGCATAGGCCTAACTGTTTCTAATTACTGTAAGTTCATTTATATAAAGAGAGTCACTGTACGTGTAATTCTTTCATTCAACAATATTCAGTTTAGAATTAGACTCTGTTCATTTTATTGAGTTTTCCATTAGCAAACAAATAGAAAAATTTAAATAACATACGTTGAAGAAAGTAAATAAACTACAATTTATTGATTTTATTTTTTTGGTCAGGACAATTTATTGAATTTTACTCTGAAATAATATCAAATACTAAACCCCGATTATGGGATCAAATACAACAGATGAACCTAAATTGGTACAATCCAATTTTCTATATATATAGAAATAATACAAAAGAATTGATTTGACAAAAAATAATAATAAAAGAATTGATGCTTGAATCATCATATAACTAATCTAATTCAGGCCAAATAATTGAGTGATGTCAACGGAAACATATGATCATCTCATTTGGATCTCATATGCAAAAAAAAAAATACAAATGTATACAATATTTTAGCTATATATGTAACATCCAATGGTGAACATTGAATTAGCATTCACCATTTCTAGTATACTCCCTCCAATCTAATACGTAAGCAAATCATCTATCAATAAATAACTAATATATTTGATTTATGTTATAAATCAGATACATTAATTATTAAAAAAAATTAAAAATTTCTTTTGTTTTTGTACAAGATAGGAGGAAGTATTACTCATGGTCTGCCTCCATTAAGTTCATGATCACGGCATCCGCAGCTTTCTTTAGTAGTTCCGACCAATCCCTAAAAGAAAAAAAACCATCAAAATTAATTAAAAAATTATACAATCCAAACTCAAAAACCACATCAAATAACAAAAAAAAAAATAGAGAGAGAAGAGATAAGAGAGAACTAATATATAATCTAGATGTGCAACTGTACATTATATATATGTACCTACCCATTTAAAGAATCAAAGGGTAACGCCACAGTATCTTTGGCTTCTTGGAGTGCTAAATTGTACCTTCGAAGTTGTTCCCGGGAGCATGTTCCGTCGTCCTTGACCTTAAGCTGGGACAGTTCTACGTTGAATAGGATTGGAACGACTCTTTTTTTTGTCTCCATGAGAAGAGCGAGTTCATGGAGACAATAATAAGAGTCGCAATAATTAGGAGAGAAGACAATAACACCAACCTTACAACCAAAAATGGCTTTGTCGATATGAGGAGTGAGTTTGTCTCCTGGTTTCATGTTCATGCTGTCCAAAAATGATGTTACTCCCATGCTTGTTAAATCTTTGTATAATAACCCTGCAATGTTCTTCTTTGTGTCTATTCCACGGTGGTTTATGAAAACTTGACGTGCTGGTTGAACAATTTTGCGGTAAAAACGTTTCATGGCTTCTTCAATAAGCTTCCTATCTTAATTGAAAACTTTGTTTCTTAATTGTGTTTTGGTTTGAACGCTGTTGTTTATATATAGCTATCATTTTGAGTAAATTTTGGAGCAAATGGGTTTCATTATTTTAATTTTACACTTCAAATTAGGGGTATGGTGCATCCAAGAAAATACTTGGGAATTTGATGGGAGACAACCAAAGTACAAAAAGGGTACAAATGTTTGATTTTCTGGCCGTCATGTTTGGATCCGCAACTATCCTTCTTACACGTACGCGCACGTGCCCGTGGCTTTCATTTGGGAGTATGTTTGTGACGTGTCCATATTCTTGTAGTTAATTAAATTTTGTTAAATGGGGTAACTGCAGTTCAAATCCACCGAAATGGTCACTTCTCTTTGCATCAATTTTTGGAGGAAAGAAACAGGCTGCTTCCATGAGACAATTCGGGAGAAATTGATCTTGGAGGCTAATAAATCTAGGGTTTGTCTATTTTAACAATGTTGCATAGATTAAGACATTAAAAATAGTAATTTTCTTAAAGATCTTGCTAACAAGTATCCTAAATATATTTGTTAAGGAGTTCATAAAATGAAATTTTAGCTTAAAAATACAAGTCAACCACATGTAAAAGTCATAATTACATAATTTTTAATGTAAAAGTTAATGCATTTGAAGAGTTAGAATCTTCTCCATTCAAGATCTTCTACATTTCTTCCATTTGAAAAGATAACGACACAGTAAAACTTAAAATAATTAATAATTGTACGATTCATTTAATGATGAGACCCACTATCTATTTTTGTGTCTATCTTTTTTTTCAATGGCAATCTACATTTATTTTTATAAATGGAGAGAATTCTTGCTTAAACAATAGCTTAAGGGCACTTGTTAGCAACTTTCTTTTCTTTAATTTAAAACAACAATTAATTACTATAAAATTTCTCCCTTCATCCCACAATGAGTGGCCATTTTGATAATTTTTACAGATATTATGAAGGGTGTATAAATGAATGAGAGAAGGTGATATTTTTACTAAATTATCTTTTATCATGTATTGTTGCAATCACCACTGCAGTAACTGTATAATAGAATATATTGACTTTAAAGTGATGAACGTACATAATATTAATTAGAGTGTAGAATTGGAAAACAAATTCTCCCTACGTCCTTAATTATAAGCACTCTTTCAGGAGAAAAAATTGTCCTTAAATATCAGCTCTATCTTATACAAATTACTAGATGCTTTTATTACCTTTTTCTTAAACATACTCATAATTATTAATAATAATGAGATTAATTACTAGTTGTTTTACACTGTTAGCCTATTCTAATTAATCTCTAATACTAATTTGTCTTGAAATACGAATAAAGTCAAATTTAATACACACACAAACAAATGATAATTTAGTACTCTCTCCGTCCATTTTTATAAGACAAAAATCACGAGTATTAAAAAAATTAGTTGAAGTAATAAAGTTGTCATAAATGTAAGTATGTTTTGTGTACCAAATTGTCCTTTGTGTATAGATATATTTAATGTTAACTATTCATACTTTAAGATACTTTTTTTTTTGAAGAAGTTAAAATGGAATATATTACCAAAGCAACATGACTTTCCTAGCACAAGGTGTACTAAGAAAGACACTGCAAGATCCGAACAATATTTACAAGGAAACTGTACAGAAAAATAAAACTAGAACAATAACTATTAGCCTATGCCCAGGATGGTGAACGGACTAAGCCACAAGTCATGAAAGTTAAAGGGAAGAGTAGTGTATTTCGCCTTCAACCACATGAAAGTGAGGGACTTAATCTTATCAACCATCTGAAGTGTCGAGCATGTTTTATCCGTAAATAGCCTGTTATGTCTTTCTTTCCAGATTTCCCAGACAGTTGCAAACCAAATAACCGGTGAGATTGACCTCCAAACCTTTTCCGATCTGCCAATATAACTGAATTGAATAAAATGATTCGGCAAAAACTGAAGTGGAACCGCAGAGATGCCCAACCACCCATCTAGAAAAAAAAAAGTTATACATTCATCTAGAAATGTGTAGATGATCTTATGTTTAGGGACAAAAATTTTTTTTTTTTTTGTAAATACTCTCTCCGCTAACATTTATAAGTAAAAAACAACTTTTCAAGCTAATTGAATATATCATGTATCTGATCTATTTATTAGCCAAATATATATAGAGGGAGTACTAGTTTGGCAGGAGAACTTCTCTTTCACATTTGAACTTAAATGTCATTTTATTTAATGTCATCTTAAATACTAAAATTGTAAAAAAAAATAATTTTTTTACATTTTTCCTTTATTAAAATATATTCTGTTTCTTGGTCAAACCAAAAACAAACCCACCTCCACACACACACACCCAACGGGGGAACGTGTGTAAGTTGTAGAAGATTAAAAATACGAGAGAAAACATATCCAAATTTTTTTTTCTCTTCTCCTTTGTTCATCCTCTTCATCCACCTAAAAGGGTTGGCTTAGGATTAATTTTTAACACTAGATCCCCCCAATTTGTTGTCCGTCTTTTATTTAAATAAGTGATTTGCACATATATTTGGTTTTTCTTTTATGATTTTGTCGTCTTAGTGTAGCGCGTTTTGTTCGTCGTCTCGGTGCCATTAATTTTATTTTCTATCTTGTTGCAGTGTTCACTTGATCAAAACGACATATTAACTTTGATCCAATGCAAATTCAACAAATGACTCTGACGTTGTAGATCTGGAGACATAGGTACTCCAGACACCTTAACTTCATTATATTTAATTGGTTGGCTTTGTCACATTTGGAAACATTTTTCCGTTGCATACTATTAATCTGAATGTTGTAAGTTTGTTACCAAATTTATTCTTTTTAGATGTAATAAATTTTAGGGTTAATAGGTCTTTACCCCTTGTAATATAGGTCATTCCCGGTTTTCCCCCCTGTAAATTTTTTTTTTTATTTACCCCCTGTAAAAAAAAATTGTTTTGATTTACCCCTTAATAGGTCAAACAAAAACCAATTTTTTTTTTAAGAAGTTTTTGTTTTTGTTTGTCCTATTAAGGGAGTAAATCAAAACAATTATTTTTTACAGGGGGTAAATCAAAACAATTATTTTTTACAGGGGGTAAATCAAAAAAATAATTTTACAGGGGGGAAAACCAGAAACGACCTATATTACAGAGGAGTAAAGACCTATTAACCCTAAATTTTAATTTGCTCTTATCTATGTATTATATCAATTTAAAAGAATGAATGTCGTTTTTTAAGTGAAATCAGTAAAAGTAAAAATTGACATTTCATAATGTTTCTTTCTTCAGGATGCTACGAATATATTGAAGAATTGGAAGTCTTGAAGGACAAGTCATGAAACTCATCTATTTCATCTTATTTTATGGTTTTGGTTTCCCTTTATCTTTGTTTATTTCTCACTATGAACAATTGGTAGTTGGAAGATAATGCAAATTGGTACAACAAATATCGAAAGAGATTTGGAAGCAATAAGGACAAATTTAGATTCCCAATATCGTATGCAAAGGCCTCCATGTTATGACGCAAGGCCCTACATGTGAAAAGTGGGATTTCAACTAGAGTAATAAAGTGGGTTAGCTCGACCGGGTCAGTTTGAAAAGCTAGATTTGATTTTGACTTGGACTTTAAATACTTTGATTATTGGATGTATGTTTTCATGTGTATTTTAACGGTTTTGAGTATATGATTTCCGAACCCTTGCTAATTTGATTATGTGCAACATTTAAATTTTTTTAAATAAATATATTTTTGACGATATTCAACTTATATATGAAAGTTTCTCACTTGTGTGGAATATCTGAATTTTTGAAATAAATATTTTTTTTTTTAAGAAATCAAAATGAATTATATTAACAATAGCAAGCTATCCCTCCAGCATAAAATGTACCTGAGTGGATAGAACAAAGTTTACAATGAAAGTTCAAAAAGAAAGATATCACAAGGTGAAATAAATATATTTTTGACGATATTCAACTATGAAAGTTTCTCTCATCACTACTAGAAAAAGCAAAATTAGTGACGGAAAAAATGAAATTCCTCACAAATTCCTTGGTCGCAAAATTTAGTGACGAAATTAGAGAGGGATTTCACGTTTTCCCTCACTAAATATCCCTCACTAATTTTTGTTTTTTTAGTAGTGAGAGTTGAGACGGTCCCGTTGTGATTGCAATACTGATTATGTTGTAAGCTTGAGTTTCCATTTCCAATCTTCATCGCAGTCATTTCTCTCACTAATCCTCCTTAGCTTGTGTTGCTTTTGAAAAACTGTATAAGGTCCCTTTTTCATTCTCCACATTCCCGTTAACATCACCACTTACCTCTACCTCGACAATCTTCTCATAACACATTTCCTTGTAATGACTAATTCCTTCACATGAAAGGAACGACACATGCAACTCCTCGTAAACCACTTAATATTGATGATTCTTGATGGTAAATAGTCTTAGAAATTGTGGTTAGGCCTAATACAACCCCACAAAGCCGACTTGTGAGGTGAGGATTGCCCCCACTCATAAACACATGGTCAGACCATCTTTTGTCCGACATGAGACTCTTTAACACACCCCCTCACGACCAACACTATTGGGCTTGGTTCGTAGACATAAATGGTGGGTGCCCCCGATAGTGAAAACCTGATAGCAAGTGGCTTAATGGATCTTAATAGAGATTATGTTATCATCTTAGAAATTGCGACGGGGCTTAAATAATCATGGGCCCAAATAATCTCTAACTAATGTAGAAGATACTAATGATTTATACAATACATATTTTATATTTTAAATCATCAAACGATTGCAACGGAACGTCCTTGGTGAAAATGTCAGCTATTTGATAGCGAGATGAAACATGTAGAACATGTACTTGACCTTTAGCAACCTTTTCACGCACAAAATGGAAATCCATTTCAATGTATTTTGTGCGTTGATGTTGGATAAGATTACCTAACAAGTAAACAAAACTAATGTTGTCACATTATATAAGAGTGACTTTGATGATCGGACACTGGAGTTCTAACAATAAGTTTTGAAGCCAACAAGATCTATTATACCGATGATTCCTTTTCAAATCCATATCCGTCTCAGATTTTTTGATATAACTAGGTTAATAGGGTAAATTTCAGGTGTGAATGAGCAATTTTCAAAGTGAGAAGAGCAAAATCCTAATAAAAAAGCCCAAGCCCATTTAACTTTATCTATCCAAGCCCATCTTTTTTCCACAAAAAATAAAAAATAAATAAGAAAGGAAACCAATTTTCTTAAGTCGGTTTTCACGCATCTCTTATATTCTCAATCTTCATCAACCTTGCGACGTTAATTCACTGTAACTAAAAACCATGGTATTCATCGTTCCACCCACCGGAAAAATCCTCTCCCTCGACATAAACCCTAACACCACCACTCTCCACAATCTCAAAACTGAAATCGAAAATTTCCACGGAATTCCAATTTCACACCAACGATTATTCCTTTCACAGAGTCTCAAATTACTCGGCAATAACGATTCAACCCTAATCTCAAATCTCGGCGTTGGAAATTACTCAACCCTAACCCTACACGTCCCGTTCTACGGCGGAACACAACCACCCGCCGTCCCCAAACCGCCTCGTTTCGATTTTCTTAATTCCAAACCGCCTGCTAATTATGTAGCCGGGCTTGGTCGTGGTGCGACCGGGTTTACTACCCGGTCTGATATTGGTCCGGCGCGTGCTGCGCCGGATCTTCCTGATAGATCAGCACCGGGTGCCGCACCAGCTGGTGCGGCTCCCAGTGGGAGAGGGAAAGGTAGAGAGGATGTTGCTGAGGAAGATGATGAAGGGGAGGATAAGGGGTATGATGAGAATCAGAAATTTGATGAGTTTGAAGGGAATGATGTTGGGTTGTTTGCTTCTGCTGAGTATGATGAGGATGATAGAGAAGCTGATGCTGTTTGGGAAGGGATTGATAAGAGGATGGATTCGAGGAGGAAGGATCGGAGAGAGGCGAGGTTGAAGGAGGAGATTGAGAAGTATAGAGCTTCGAATCCGAAGATTACTGAGCAGTTTGCTGATTTGAAAAGGAAATTGTATACTTTGTCTACTGATGATTGGCAGAGTTTGGAGAAGTTTGAGAGTGGTGGTTATTCGTCGAAGAATAAGAAGAAGAGGTTTGAGAGTTTTGTTCCTGTGCCGGATACGCTGCTTGAGAAAGCGAGGCAGGAGCAAGAGCATGTGACTGCGTTGGATCCGAAGAGTAGGGCTGCTTCGGCGAATGGGACTGAGACTCCGTGGTCACAGACGCCGGTTACTGATTTGACTGCTGTTGGTGAGGGGAGAGGGACTGTTTTGTCGTTGAAATTGGATAGGTTGTCGGATTCGGTTTCTGGGATGACTAATGTTGATCCTAAGGGGTATCTTACTGTTTTGAATAGTATGAAGATTACTAGCGATGCTGAGATTTCTGATTTTAAGAAGGCTAGGTTGTTGTTAAAGAGTGTTACTCAGACGAATCCGAAACATCCTCCTGGTTGGATTGCTGCTGCGAGGTTGGAGGAGTTGGCGGGTAAGCTTCAGGCGGCTAGGCAGTTGATACAGAAAGGGTGTGAAGAATGTCCCAAGAATGAAGATGTATGGTTGGAGGCTTGTAGATTGGCAAATCCTGATGATGCCAAGGCTGTGATAGCTCGGGGTGTTAAGTCAATTCCCACTTCTGTTAAGTTGTGGATGCAGGCTTCGAAACTGGAAAACGATGATATGAATAGAAGTAGGGTGTTGAGGAAAGGGTTGGAGCACATTCCTGATTCCGTTAGGCTGTGGAAGGCTGTTGTGGAGCTTGCAAATGAAGAAGATGCTAGACTTTTACTTCACAGAGCTGTGGAATGTTGTCCATTGCATGTAGAATTGTGGCTTGCGCTTGCTAGGTTGGAAACTTATGACAATGCTAAGAAGGTTCTCAATAAGGCAAGAGTGGGGCTATCCAAGGAGCCAGCAATATGGATAACGGCCGCCAAGTTGGAAGAAGCTAATGGGGGGGCTAAAGAGTTTATTACGTTGGAAGATGGGACGAAGGTAAACAAGGTTGAAATGATTACTAAAAGGGGTATAAGGGCCTTGCAAAATGGAAATGTGGTGATTGATAGAGAAGCTTGGATGAAGGAAGCTGAGGCGGCAGAACGAGCTGGTTCCGTTGCAACATGCCAAGCGATAATCAAATATACAATTGGAATTGGAGTTGAAAAAGAAGATAGGAAGAGAACATGGGTAGCCGATGCTGAGGAATGCAAGAAAAGAGGTTCTATTGAGACTGCTAGAGCTATATATGATCATGCCTTAAGTGTCTTCTTAACTAAGAAGAGCATATGGATCAAAGCAGCACAACTTGAAAGGAGTCATGGTACCAGGGAAACTCTTGATTCATTACTTCGCAAAGCAGTTACCTACAGACCACAGGCTGAAGTTCTTTGGCTTATGGGTGCCAAGGAGAAGTGGCTTGCTGGAGATGTGCCTGCCGCCCGTGCAATTCTCCAAGAAGCTTACGCTGCTATCCCCAATTCAGAGGAAATATGGCTTGCGGCTTTTAAACTAGAGTTTGAAAATCATGAACCGGAAAGAGCTAGAATGCTGTTGGCTAAAGCGCGAGAGAGAGGAGGTACAGAGAGAGTTTGGATGAAATCAGCTATTGTAGAGAGAGAACTTGGAAACATTGAAGAGGAAAGGAAATTGCTAAATGAAGGACTTAAGCAATTCCCTTCATTCTTTAAATTGTGGTTGATGCTTGGCCAGCTTGAGGAACGTCTTGCTGAGGCTGCAAAGCAGCAGGATCAGACTGAGAAGCAGCATTCTCACAAGATGGAAGCTAAGAAGGTCTATGATTCTGGACTGAAAAGCTGTCCTAATTCTGTACCCCTTTGGCTCTCTCTTGCTAATCTCGAAGAGGAGATGAGTGGGCTGAGTAAAGCTCGTGCAGCTCTCACAATGGCTCGAAAGAGGAATCCTCAAAACGCTGAACTCTGGCTAGCAGCTGTTAGAGCAGAATTAAAGCATGGTTATAAGAAAGAAGCTGATATTTTGATGGCAAAAGCATTGCAGGAGTGTCCCAACAGTGGCATTCTATGGGCAGCTTCAATTGAGATGGCTCCTCGTCCCCAACGTAAAAGCAAGAGTATGGATGCCCTAAAGAAATGTGAGCACGATCCCCATGTTATAGCTGCTGTGGCCAAATTATTCTGGATTGATAGGAAGGTGGACAAAGCCAGGAATTGGCTGAATAAGGCTGTGACACTTGCTCCTGACATTGGTGATTTTTGGGCTTTGTTATACAAATTTGAACTACAGCATGGAACTGATGAGAACCAGAAGGATGTATTGAAGAGATGTGTCGCTGCTGAACCAAAACACGGAGAGAAATGGCAAGCAGTCTCAAAGGCAGTGGAGAACTCTCACCAACCAACAGAATCCATCTTGAAGAAAGTGGTTATTGCACTTGGGAAGGAGGAGAAGGCAGCTGAGGATAGTAAACATTGATTTACCAGGACTTTAGCATCTTTCTGTCAAAAAAATGATTGTAGCATCTTTACCAGTGGTTAGTTTTGAAATTTGAATATATGTTAATTGTTACTGTTATATCTCATGTAGACTACACTACATTGTGGGGTTATGAAGGAACTTGTATGCTAGTTTGATCCATGTTCTCCTTTCCTTTGACTCTTTTATTTTGCTTGCAACATCTGTATTTTGATTATCACTTTATTGCATATGTTTTACTCCCAATTAAAAATGATTGGATTGGTATGTTATTTGGATTCTTGAGTTCGCTTAGTGGTTATTTTCTTCAGCATTTTCCTGCCCAAAGTAAAGGCAAAATAGTAAAAAAACATGTACAGAAAGTTAAAGCTTACTCGGTCTCTTCTTTATTCCACTTGGCCACTTCGTTCTTCCTAATGGTTTTTATGTTTTAATCAATTGCTTTGGTAATCAAAACTCGTCAACCACTTCAGTTTTTTCCCACCCATTAATCTTCAGAAACCAAGGTGGTGCATAGTATGCAATGTTCGACCAATGTTTGGAATTCTTCTTCGCTTGCAGAAATAAACATTGCTGTCTTTTCTCCAATTAGTTATTCTCCTTTTCAAACTGTTTCTGTTTCTCTTAATATCTGCACTGGTATCCTCCTTTCTGTATTTTGGCCTACAGTGTATGTGCTTTGTGGATCAAATTTGCAGTTTTAGAAAAATTGATTAATAGCTGTTCTTTGAGAGCATTAAAATTTATGGTTTCTGGATTATTTTCCAGTTTTCAAGGATACATTTACAAGTATTTATAACTGTTTAGGATTGATTATTTTGAGTTTTTTGTGTGCTTCATGTTTGTGCTAATTTTGCATGCTTAATATCATGTTTTCCAAATTTTCAAATACCGTATGCATGGATTTAATTAAATCAATTGCCTTTTTTAAAAGAGAAGTGATTGCTTGATGTTATAGGATGTTACTCCTAGATTCTGTAATTGATAGAAAACTTTTGCTATGTAGGTATACTCTATATACAAAAATTTAACCTTTTTTTTTCTTCCTTTTTTGTGCGACGAGTATTCTGTTCCCAGCAGCTGTTGGAATCTGAGCTAACTCCAATTCTGAGGCCATTCTAGGTAAGCATTTGTTGCTGGGCATCTGAGTTGGGGTACAATGCATTTGGGTATACTATAAAATGGTTCTTCACAAAAAAAAAAAAACTATATAATGGCTATTATAATCCTGATTCTGTTCTAAAAATGGGATCTTGTTTGTTGTTTACTGTCAATTTTTACTCTGAATGCTTTCCTGCTTTAAATTATGTGTGGTAGGGTTGCTGCAAAGGCATGCTCGGTGAATTTTAAATGATTTTTCTTTTCTTCTTTATTCTGACTTGGACTCTGATTATTCAGTTTTCTTAGTTTGAGATTATTGCTATTGTCTTCGTTGTTCCTTATCTGGTAACTCAAGAACCATGATATGGTTCCAAGGAGTTCTGCTCTTATTTGTGTGAATATACCAAATTTCATAGGCTGCTAAGATGAGCTTTGCAAGTTTATAGACAGAGGGTAGGGTCTGACATGCATGTACTCCTTAAAATTAATAGTCTCCTTTGAAAAAAATATTTGATTACCAAATCTATCATATGTATTCTCTTGATGGAAAGGCTGGCACTATTCTATCTATACTGATGTAACTTTGACTTAATGAATAACATTATTTCTTCGATTTTACATCAGCTGTAAGGTATATTATATTTTGTTATGATCTCATTTCAGCAAAAATAGCTGCAGTAGAATGCTTACATTATAGTTCACCTTCATGTCTTACTCTTTTCTATGTATAGTTGAATTTTATTGCGTTGTGTTTTGTAGCATTAGAATGGCAATGTACCTGATACCTTTATTCTATAGTTTTATACAGTTGAAATTTTATACAAGTATTTACATGTTTAGCTCTGGCCAGAGGATATACAATTTTGCGTATGAGGCGTTCCCTTCCCTGTAAACTGCAAGATTTGCATAAATGACAGTTCTATGAGCCCAAATAAAAAAAAGTCAAGAAATTTATTAGTATCACTTGGACCTCGGTAGTAACTTGTTTAGACGATCGATGTTTTATTTGTGTCAGGTGTCTATTCCACAACCATGCCTCATCACACTTACCAATGAGCCACTCCAATATCATCTAGATGTAGCATGTAGATATTGTCAATGCGTTTTAGTTTTACCTAGGAGTTTTATTTCATTGTGAGAAGTACTTCATACAAAATTTGACATTTTCAAAATTTATGAAAATGCTAGATCACTTTTTGAAAATTCTAAAAGAAAACGGTGAGAAAATTGTTGGATCTACATTTCCTTATGCTTTAATGTTTAAGCTCTAGTAGGACTATATGTACAACCTGCTAGGCACATCTAAGAAACATTAGGATAAACAATACAAAATAACACCATAAATTATGTTTTCTCAAAACTAACAAAGTCGTTGTCCAAATAAAATTATGTAAGAAATTAGTCAATACAATATTTTAATGTTGTGAATTGATTTACAACTTGCTTGAATCAATTAACAAAGAAATGTATATAGATCCTTAAAAAAAAAAGTATATAGAAACATTTCAGATCTTGGTGAGTTCATGCTTTATTAGTTAAATAAAATATGAAAACAAATTAATGTATATGTATCATTACTTTAAATTACAAAATCAATTTTGATTATAAGATAATTATTGTTGATTTTCTCTCATTCCACGAGTTAAACATGATACATTTCAATCATAAATATCAACACCAATTACCTCTAAAAAAGCATCACAACTACCACAAATATATTTTGTTAAATATGCTTATCTCCCTCATTCGTCATGTATTACATATGACTTTTGTGCCATAAATGAATATTATATGAGAAGTGCTATTTCTACGACTAATCAAATAATGAAAACCATGATACCATAGTAAACAATTGCAATTTTTTTTTTGTTTTAATACTAAAAATAATGTTTTTGAGTTTTGGTGGAAATCATGGTAGCCTTAGTGTGATGTTCGTTGTTTTCGTGGGTTGGCAATTCGTGGTAACCAGTATTATTCATATTATATACGGTAGAAATATAAAGTGATTGTAATTTTTAAATGATTTAAATAAATACTTTTAATAATATGCTAAAATCGATTAATTTTAGTAAGATTTTAAATAATTTATATAAAGGGAAATGTTAACTAGTGTCTCTGGGGCATTAGTTAAGCCCTTTAAATGGTAACTTATCATAAAAACATGTATAATCAATGCATCAGAAATCAAATTATTTGACTTTTTTTATAAAATAATTTCTTCTTTTGGAATCCTTAAAGAGTGTTTCGGGGACACTCGTTAACAAGACCTTTAAATAAATAATACTTTAAAGAGTAAATTACATTCCCCTCCGCTCAAAGATGTTTGAATTACACTCCCCTCCCCTCTTATGTTAAAATATACACTCCCCTCCCTTAAGGGTCCGTTTGGTTCGAGAATTAGGAGGGGAGGAGAAGGGAGGGATTTTAATGGAGAGGAGGGGAGATATTTTAATTAAAAACGTGTTTGGTTTGCAAGGGGAGGGGAGGGGAGGGGGAGGGATTTTAAAATTATTTTACTGTTTTACCCTTAAACTTAATTATATAAAAGAAACTACTTGATTTTACAATTTCAGAGACC
>Ga0315915_1005483_pt1 | contig 15822 bp, 4 predicted proteins | sample MpolbnodulesMG_FD_207738 | JGI IMG/M metagenome (GOLD analysis project Ga0315915, IMG submission 207738) | Medicago polymorpha root nodule microbial communities from Los Angeles, California, United States - branched nodules | ecosystem: Host-associated > Plants > Roots > Nodule | place: USA... | reverse complement strand
AATCGAATTACACATAGTTTAATTAGAGCTTCTCTTTTCATAAACTAGTCCCATGTTTATCATATTGATTCTATTATTGCCATTGAAATGTGGTAGGCTTCCATGACATGTGCCTACCTTTAATCTATCTAACTTTTTTAATTAATAATATAAAAGACGATTGCAAGCTGATTCATCTATCCGTACATCATATTATTACTATAATATGTAGATAGATATATACCAGATAGAAAGATAAATACCATGTTGTGTGTGCCTATAAACTTTACACAGTAGAGAAATAGGGGAAGTGAAACGTGTAGAGTGAACAAGGGTGAGTAAGTAATACAAAAAGGCCACGTGTGGTTCAAATGACTAACGTGTCCACAAGCTAACAATGTACCCTATCGTACTTAACAAGATTAATGGTAATGACTTTTTGTTTGTTTCGAATGAGAATAACATTATGATATACTCTATGGATAAAAAACATGGTGCAAGTGGTGTGGTTATGGTGGTGTTGGTGTTAGTATTCCTCAGCATCTCTATAGCTAATGTCAATGGAGATTCGGTTAATGATGAAGATCAGAGCAAGAAATCAGCTTTGTGGGTATGGCAGAGACTAAGAAGTGCATATTCTATGTATTCATCAGTTTTCCCTACAAGTATTGGACAATATTGGCACATGGTTAAGGCCATTGTCAATCACACTTATGCTTATTTCTTCCCTCCAAATATAGAGTAAGCTACCTTTAATTCAACAACCTTCTCCATCTCAATATATTTATTTATATAGTTAGTATTCTCATACCATGCACAAGACACACAAATACTAGCAACTTGTTCATTAATAACTTGATTTGAAGTATATGGAATTTATATGAATCAACTTTTTTTATTTTGATAAGTTTTAGGAGAGGAGATGAGGTTGAAGCAGTGGTAGATAACAATGGAGCAAGGGATAAGGTGAAAGAAGCTTTAGCCAAAAGCCTAGGAACAAGTAAAGCAACGTTGGAGGATGCTGCAAAATCAGCAGCAGATATGGCAGGGGAAACCATTGAGAAGGCAAAAGTGAAGGTCAAGAGGAGTTTGTCTGATGATAATAGGGAAAAGAAACATCCAAAAGAGCTCTGATTCTAAGATGTATTTCATTTCATTTCTTTTCTCTGTTGTTTTGTTTTGCAGTTAATGAATGCTACTTTATAAGAACTAAGATGTGTTTGTTTAATGTTATATGCATATCTTAATACATGACATGAAGCAGGATATCTTGTGTAAAGCTTCAATCATTTGTAGGCTTGAATGACCAAATGAGGTCTACAGACATGAATTGCAGTTTTGGATGTTAAATTTAAGTGTATCTTTGCTTTAGAATCCAAAATTTGTTTTTGAGTGAGTTGATTCTAACAACTTGAAGCTAAAGTGATTTAGGTTTGAATTAAGTGATTTAATAATAAATAAATTTAAATTTTAAAACAAGCAGACATATCATGAACTACATAATTAACACTTTTTATTCCATTATTAAGATAGCTAGTAAGATGTGAGAATAGTAAGATGTGAGAATACTAGGATCACATCAACGATCTTGAATAAGAAGTACTACCTCCGTTCCTAATTATAAGACCATTTTGGAAGAAAAAAAATGTTCTTTTTTTAAGACCACTTTGCTATTTTCAATTACATTAATTATTTCTTTACATACATGTCCCTATTTATTATACATCTTTTTCTTTAATTAACAATAAATTAGAATATGAAAAACATAAACCAACTCTCTCTTTTAAGGATAAAATTGTAAAAACAATAGTGATTACAAACAACTTTAATACAAATATTCACTTTCTTAATTTCCATGATTTTAAGGAAAAAGATCTTATATATAGGGACTTATATATAGGTAGCAAAATTTTTTGTTTGAATAAAACCATTAATAAAACCATTTTTTTGGATATGAGAGAAATGGGTCTAGGAAAACTACGAGTCCAATATCTATCCAGGTCTATGGCAGCCCACCTGGCTATCTCATGAGCTGTCTGATTCCCACTGCGCCTAGTCCATCTAATTTCTATCTTATCATGACAACTACAAAAATGGATGCATGGGCGGAAAACCTTCCCCAATAAGAGTTTTCCATGCGCTTGTCGGAGATGGCTTGAATACAAGCGTGCACATCTAATTTCACTGTAACCAATTCCAGATGATGCTTCTTAGTAAATTTCAGGGCTTCCAAAATCCGTAGAGCTTCCGCGACACGTGCCTCTCCATCGCTCCTAATAACCTTCGTAGGCACGGCAACCGTGCCCCCATCTTCCTGTCGCAGGATCATTCCCAAGCCTTAACGACCATCATCCAAATAGTCAGCATTCACATTGAGCCTGAGAAAACTCTTTGAAGGAGGACTCCAACTAATGTTGCAGCCCTGCATGCGAAGATTATCCGGCGGAGCTTGATGATGGAGATGAGTGTTCTGAGATCTGTAATCTTAGAGCATAGTCGTAGCTTTGGAGATTGCTTCAACCACAGGTATGCGTTTATTTTGGAAGATTAAAAGGTTCTTGGAATTCCAAATCTGATACGCAATAGCTGTAATCATGGCCATGTTGTCCTTGTTCGTAGATGTAAGCATTTGAGAGAGCCAATCAATGAAATCTATATAATTGTTATCAAAATTGAGAGTGATTGGTGAGACAAACCAAACTTGTCTTGCCCAAGTGCAATCCAAAAACGTGTGATTAATATCTTCTATAGATACAGAGCATCTAGGACACAAAGGGTCACATAGAATACATCTATTGAATAATTTGTACCTAACAGGGATGCCCTTATGAAGAATCCGCTAGATAAGGTTGGTATATTTATGGGGAATCTTAAGATTCCGAAATCCCACACTTTTGACCCCTCAGTATTGGAGCTGTTGGGCTCTTTATCCTGGTTTTTGTGCCAATTAAGGCCATAATAGTAGCCTGACCGTACATAATAGTTACCACCCTTATTTTCTGACCAAACAAGTTCATCCCTTTGTCTAGGGGAAGTAAGGGTAATTTGAAGAATTTGGTTTGCTTCAAAAGGGAGGAAAAGGTCTTCTATAATGTCAGGTTTTCATGAATTAGTTTCCAGGTCAATAAGGTCCTTCACTAGAACACAATCAGATTCCACATGTTTGGGAGACCAGAGTTTGAAACCATGTTGATTAGGTAACCAATTATTATTCTAGATGTTTATTTTGGAACCATCCCCCACCATCCAGTAGCTACCTTTGAGAAGAATATGCCTTACTCTTAGGATGCTTCTCCAAGTGTAACTCATATTAGAGCGCTGCTCAGCTTGGAGAAAGGAACATTTAGCGTGGTTTTAGCCTTAAACATTTTTGCAATGAGAGAATTCTAGTTGTAATAAGCCTCATCCCTCTGTTAGCAAGCAAGGCATCATTAAACTGACTAAGGTCCCTAAAACCTAAACTTCATTGCTTTTTGTTATTGCACATTTTGCTCCACTTAATTCAATAAAGTTTTTTCTTATCCACATTACTGCCCCACCAGAAGTTACGGATCATCTTCTGAATATAACTGCCATAGTTTTAAAACTCGGCTCAGTCATCGACTCGGTAAGGTTAGTGGGTCACTGGATCATTGGTCGAACCATTGGGTCACTGGTCGAACCGCATGAAAGAATCGGATTGAATCGGATAACTCGGGTGTATCACTCGGTCTCCATAAAGTTTTTATCTTTGTATTAAACATATGACTCGATCTATATAAAAAAATCATAACACTAATAAATGTTAAAAAAAATCATCAAATAAATTATGATTTCTCAAATTTGTTCTTCAAATTTAAGTCCATCTACTATGACATAATTATCTACTCAAACACCTAAATCAATTATCTCTCTGTGTGTATATATTATGATTTGTCAAAAAAAAATAAAAAATTTGAGAATAATAAATTAGAAACAGTTAATTTTACAATATATATAATCAAGATAAACAAATTAAAATGTGAATTCAAATGTAAGTTTTTTTTTTACGAAGTGAATTCAAATGTAAGTGTAATGTATTTCCAAATATATATAATATATAATCAATAACAACTAACATGCTATCACAAACAATTGTATGCTGTAGTGGTAAGTGATCATGTTATGTGTATACCTAGCTATGCTCCTGTTCGATTCCTGCTTGGGGCAGTTTTCTTTTTTTAACATATAAAATAGTTGTTAATTAGTAAAAGGCTTTGAACCGGTTGGTTCATTGAACCGCCGGGTCACCGGTTTTTACCGGTTCTGACCGAGCCGCATCGGTTTTCACCGGGCTAACTGCACAACCGATCCAAAACTTAGACCGAACCGGTCAGGGGTCCGGTTCCTGGTTCAACCGGTCAGACCGGCCGGTCCGGTCCGAGTTTTAAAACTATGATAACTGCATAAATTTTTGGGCAGGTGAAAACAACTCATAATGTAGGTAGGTAGGGGTGTTCATGGGTGGGTTTGGCCAACCCAAGACCCGAACCATATAGGATACTCCGGTTTGGGTGAGGTAAAACATCCACCCGATATATTAATGGGTGGGTTTGGGCAAACTCACTAGTTTTCGGTTTAGTTTGGGTTGGGTTGTGGGTTACCCAAATTATTTTGCCTTTTTTTTGGTTAATATTAAATGACTAAATGACATGCCCTCATATTTTTTCTCATAAAAATTACTCAACTTTTTATTTTCTTAAAAAAAATTGTGTAACCTATTTCACTATATTTTAGCGTTATAAAATAATAAGTTATAATATTAAATAATAAATTTCATCATAAAATACTTGCAACAAATTAAAGTTGGATAATGTAAAATTAATTTAACATCAAAATTACTAAAAAGTGCAACATCATAATTTGTAACTATAACATGTTTTGATTTTCAATATAGAGGATGTGTTGTGTAAATTTTAGAAATTAGACTTTGATTTTCAATATAGAGGATTTGCTGTGTCAATTTTTGAAATTAGACTTGATTTATAACAAATTATTTATTTATTTTAAAGAAATATTATAACAAAAACCTTTTGTTATTCTCCTTCCTCCTTTTGAAAGTGAAAATGAAAATGAAAATAAAAATATGAACATTATTGGGTAAGTGAGTTTATTGGGTCTGGGTCTGGTTTTACCCAAAACCCGTTATTTTTTTTATGGATTTATCATTTTTTAAAACCATATCTACCCAATCACCCAACCCAACCCACTTTTTTGGTTTTTTTTGGGTGGGTTTGACGGATTTTTTAGGTTGACCCAACCGATGAACACCCCTATAGGTAGGTAGGGCTGACAATGAACCGAACCAACTCGACAATAGTTTGGAACTCGATTCGACAATTAACTCGTTGAACTTGGTTCATGAACCAAATGAGTTGAACTTGAGCTAAAAATTAAGTTCGTTAAATAAATGAGCCGAACTTGAGCTGTATATAGTCCGACTCGGTTGGTTCATGAGCTGACTCGATAATACACATATATTTAATTAATTACAAGCTTTCTCTAATACTAAAATTATATGTATACTAATTATAAGTAAAGGGATCTTAAAAAATAATAAGAAAAGCAAGAGAGAGAAAAAAAAAGCTAATAATAAACTATGGCTTATAACCACACATATGTATGGTATAATTTGTCCCACATCGGTAAGTTTACACAAACCAGTGAGGACGAGTAGTTATAAATAAAAGCACATTAGTATAGGCAGTACAACAGTAGTAACTGTAAGGTGGGCTGGCGTGCTCTTTTACGTCTGCGCATGCTCTTTTACTTCAATAGTTTAATACTATTTTGTTTTATTAAAAAATAAATTAAAAGGTAAAGATATACTTTTTTGACAAAAACAAAAAAAAAACTTTTGAATTATGTTACTCTAGCAAGCAAGTTGAACCTATCAAGTTGAACCGAGTTGTTTGTGAACTTTAAACAAGCCGAACTTGAGCTAAAAAAATGGTTCGTATCGAACTCGAGTCCAGTTTCGAGCTCAGACGAGTTCGACTTGACTCGGCTCATTTCCAGTCCTATAGGTAGGTATAGCTTGTGCAAGAGCTTGAATGAGGGTGATCTTCCCAGCAAAAGAAATGTGTTTTTCTTTCCATCTCTTTAACTTCTTCCAAATTCTATCTTGGATACAGTCAAAAACTTGTTTTTAGGACTTGCTAACAGTTGTGGGCATGCCCAGGTACTTTGAGAAAAAGGCCACCAGTTTCATAGGGAGAATGCTCATCACCTCAGATATGGCATGAGATTCCACTTTTTTTACCGAAGAGCAGCTCATCTTTATCCATGTTGACAAGCTGGTCAGCTGCTTCTTGGTAAGTATTTATAATATGTTTAATGTTGTTGACTGAAGAAGAAGTTATTGTTTGTACTCCCAATGGCACCTTTTTGCAGCAATGACAAAATTTTCACGCGCCAGGTGTTAGCAGCAATTTGACTTTGGAGACAACTTGGGTCAAGCCTTCTACCTATAAAATGAAGCGTAACGTCGATACATATTTTAATGACGGTGAGATTTGTTACACAATGATGAATGATATTTTATCCGAGTAAGAACAATGACTTTCAACCCCTTTGTCAAGCTATTCATTGAATTGGTGGGTTCCTCTTGGACATCATAACTTATTGGTTGAATAGTTGAATTCTAAGACGGTGGTGGATAGTTTCTATTTAATCATAAAAAAGATAATCGTTATTTTGATTTATTATTCGTGATTGTATTTGTTGTATGTATTTTTTTAACCTAAACTCTTTGATTGAGTTAACTGGGAAATAAGTTAATGTAGTGATTCATCACCTTTATGAACTGATAAATGGTATGACATCATGTTGAGACGTCAAATTATATTGTGCATAAGGTTTAAGAAAATATTATTATGACATTATTCACATAGTGAGATCTCATTGAATATATATTTAACTGTTTTTGAAAGATTCTAGTGACAAAACTCTCACACGCTTATATGGAGAAGTGATGAATTAAATTTCGAAAGATTCTAGTGACAAAACTCTCACACATAAAACTCTCAACATATGAAATATCCTTAAAGAAATTTGGTTAGAAATCATTGTAAATTTGTTATTTTAGTATCGTTGATACATATAAATAAAGAAGTTTTTATTTTTAGTTTGCTTCGAGTTTGTATTGTAAGAGTTTGTTGAAATGTCAAATAGTAATTCATTTTTATCAATATTGTGTTTTGAATAAGGGACTTATTGTGGTTATCACAAATTTCAACATTCCTTCAATATTATAAATGACTTGTCAACATGTGGTTAAATTGATTATTTTAGAAAATATATATAGTTTATATGTATCAACAACGAAACCCATTTTTTCTTTAGGATAGATGATATTAAAGAACATAGATCTTTCATTATTCTCAATCATTGACCATATGTGAAAGAAATTGATTTAGTTGTTATGATTAAGTTTCGATATGTTAATTTGTTTTATTTCTGAAATTTCTTTGCATATTGATAATGTGTATTTTTTATTTAAGGATGATAACATGTACTTAACTATTAAAATATGAATGAAGAAATGCACAAACTAATAACAAATTTGACTGTACTCTTATCATAAAGAAAAAAGATTTTTTTCTCTGGTAGATAGACAAAACAATAATAATTACTCACACAAATATAAATGGAGGAGTCAGGGGCTATTCACGTCGTCTAATCTAACAAGTTTAACATGCATTTTTACTATTTTACGACTTGTAGACAATTTTTTTTATGTTCATTGTGCATATTTATACTAATAGTATCATTAACATTAACATTAATTAAGTCAGTCAAAAAAAAAATAAGGCATAGAAAAATAAAGTGGTAAAATAAAACATAATAAGAGCAAAACATTGAATGATTGGTAGAATATGTTATAGTTTTGACTAAGAATAAGAATAAGTTAAAAATGATTTTGATATACCCAAAAATAAACAAACATTCTCTCTCTCTCTCTCTATCACTCGCATTTTATTTATAGTCGACGCAAAGTCCTCCTGAAGATCGAAAATGGCGGAATCGAAGAAGACGGTACATTCACCACTCGTCACATATGTTTCTATGATATCTCTACTCACACTTACTCCTCCTTTCGTCAATCTACTGTAAGTCTACTTACTTAATTAAATCTTTATTTAATTCTAATTAATTATATTTAGTAGATCTAATTAATAATTTAATTTAATTGAATTGAATTGAAGATGGTATACAATGACGGCTATGGATGGATCAATTTTGAAGACATTTGATTATTTGAACAATAATGGTTTTGTTAATCTATGGCCTAAACCAACACTTCTCGCTTTCCAAATTATCGCTGTTTATGCTGTATTTGAAGCTACACTTCAGCTTCTTCTTCCAGGTCAAACTGTTTACGGTCCTATTTCTCCCACCGGTCACCGCCCTGTCTATAAGGTCTCTTTCTCTCTCTCTCTCTCTCTCTCTTTCTCTCTCTCTCTTAAAAGTGTTTACACCTGCATGCAATCAAATCACACGATATTTATTGGTGTGTTTAATACTGGACGGGATAACTCAAGTTGGAGTTGTACTGTGTTTGATGTAAAAATGTTCCGGGACAAACTAGGAGGCAAGACAAGACTAAAACTTATATTTTTGTCCTCCCTGTGGGGCAAGACAAGACAAAAACCAAAATTTTTGTTCATCACTAAACCGCAACACAACTTTTATTTTCAATTCTCACACGTTATCTAAAATACCAAAATAACCTTTTGTCTACCAAACATTGTATAAGACGTAAACATTGTTCAATACCATAAAAGTTTTTAACAAGATGTGCAGTTATGTTTAGTATTTACCTTTTAGTAGATCAAACACACCCTATGTGTTACGATTTAATTGGAGGCATATGTAAAATAATTTTACATTGTCGCTGCATACAAATTAAATACATACTTTATTTTTACTTCTTAATTTATTGGAATAACAAGTTGCGTCGTTATTTGTATTTCTTCAGGCAAATGGTGTTGCTGCATATTTAGTTACCTTGGTTACTTATGTTGCACTTTGGCGGTGAGTTGTTATGGTTTTGCGCTTATTAATTGAAAGGAGAAAAGTAACGAAGAAGATAGGATTTCATTCGCTATGAAGCATTGACACAGATACTAACACTTGGACACGTGTAATTATTTGAGAAAATAAATTAATTGAATGTATTGACATCTGTCGGTGACACGAGTGGGACACTAGACACACATTCATTCAATAAGTTTCAGCGCTAGGGTTCATTCATTCATTATTGCCGATTAAATTGATTTTTCATTTCATCTTGGATGTTCTGCGTTGTTTTTGAAAATTCAAGTAGTAATAAACGAATTGTTTGAACAAAAATCAGCCATTATATTCCCACAAAGAAGAGAAAATTGACATAGGAGATCTGAAAACATAATATTGAGGTCTTCTAGGAATAAGACTTTGTATGATCTTAGGTTGTTATATATGGCTGATGTTTATATTTGATAGAACAAGAAAAGAAATCATTAGTCATTGCTAGTTTTCTCAATTGGTTATCCTTTTGAATTTCACTTTGGATGTTGTGTGTTGTTTATGAAAATCGGCATAGGAGATCTCACAATATAATATTGAGTTGAGGTTCTCTCAGAATGAAACTTGGTATGATGTCATATGTATCACTAACACTTCAAATTGAAGGCGTGTTTGACACATGTCGTGTATGACAACGACACTTGTAATTACAAACAAATACAATCACTTCTATTTGATCAAAATTTTCCCAGTGTGGCAGTGTCTACGTGTTGGTGTCGGTACTGTATCCGTGTCTCTGTCAATGCTTCATAGATAATGTATGATGGATGGATATATTTGGTAAAACAAAAATATCATTATTCGTTGCTGGTCTCCTCAATTGGTTATCCTTTTGAATTTCAAGGCTTTATGAAGATAGGTTTATATGCTTTTATAGGGTAAAAAGTTCTCTAAGAAACTAAGTCCAAATTACTATGTGTTTATCTACAAGAAAGTTGTGTTACATAATAGCTTTTCCTTACAAAGCAAGATGGTTTGCTTCTTTTACTTTTTCAGAAACAGATGACATGTAATTTTTGCATGTATGTTTCAGGTTTGGGATATTCAACCCAACAACCGTTTATGATCATTTGGGGGAGATATATTCCACACTCAACTTTGGGAGCGTTATCTTTTGTATTTTCTTATACATAAAAGTGAGACTGTTGTGAACTTGAAGAAATGATAAGTTATTTGTTTCCTGTGCAATTTACATTGAATTTTCTGACTCAAGTGCTATATTTGATAGGGTCATTTGGCACCATCTTCTACTGATTCTGGTTCATCTGGGAACATAATCATCGATTTTTACTGGGTAAATTAATCTCTGCTTCTTTTAAACTGCTCAACAAATTTTTTGTCTTATCCATTTATTTGCATTGGAAATTGACATTGATTTAAGAAAGAGAAGGTGAATGATGGAAAAAATTAAAATAAAACTGAGTGATAACATGATAAATCACTCTTTTCTGATTATTGGCGTCGTGCCTTTAGAGGATCATTGATGCAACAGACCTTTCTTTAAAATTACCGTCTCTCTCATTCTAAACCAAGCAGGCACAGATAATGCAGGAAAATTCTTTTAGAATTACCAATCCTTTTGTTTAAACTGGTTTGACTGAAATTCCGTTCATAATGCCACTATGTGAACTTTGAAATTCTTATTGTAGAAATGTTTCAACGTTTTATGGTTGTAATTTTCATTTTCACCATATTAGAAGAAATTGTTTGATAAACTAAAACTCATCCTTTGAGACATATTTTTATATGAATAACAGGCCTAGACATGTGGAGTTTAATTCCACCTTTTTTCCATAAATGACGGCGTTCTAACTTTTGTCATTCTTGCAGGGTATGGAGCTCTATCCACGCATTGGAAAATATTTTGACATAAAAGTTTTCACAAACTGCAGATTTGGAATGATGTCGTGGGCTGTTCTGGCACTTACCTACTGCATAAAGCAGGTTGAGTCTACGAGGTTTTATTCTTTGTATAAATACTGAAGTCATGGAAACAGCCTCTTGTGTAAAAAACAGGGTAAGGCTGTGTACAATACACCAAAAGTCGTGGGACCCCTTCCCAGACCCTGCGTATGCGGGAGCTTTAGTGCACCGGGTTGCCCTTTATAAATACTGAAGTCAAGCCTAATGATTGTGCCATCCAGCATTTAGTTGGAAAACACAGATGAATAATCCTTTAAATACCTATTTGTAGTTTGCTGATACTTCCTTGTAGAAACAGTTTGAACCTGGGGACCTTGGTGGTTAGGTGACCAATCAAGCTCCATAGAAGCTGAGCCATCTACTTTTGAATTTTTTTTGTCTTCTGTTGAGATCTAATTTATGATAGGGATATAAATCATATTTATATGTGGTTGAACTTCCTTAATTGCTTTGGATATAGTGGCCAGTTGGTACTACTACTGACTTATTACCTCCATGAACATGATTTTACTAGTATATGAATCAGAAACACAAATTTATTTTGTGAAATTTCCACCCTTTGGTTAATTCTCTATTGTTTGTATTCTTGTCTTAATAGTATGAAGAAAATGGAAAAGTAGCTGACTCAATGCTTGTAAATACTACATTAATGCTGGTGTATGTTACCAAGTTTTTCTGGTGGGAAGCTGGATACTGGAACACGATGGATATTGCACACGATCGAGGTTTACACATGCTTTATCTTTGTTTTTGTTGACATACTTGCTGATATGGTCTTTTGGCGTCATTAGTTTTCATAGTTTATTAAGATTAAGATCATACCTTCCATAACAACTGGATTTCATTTATCATGATGTTTGGATTCGTTTTCATATATTATTGCTAAGTTCATTGTATTTAAACCTCTTTATCGTGTTCCTAAATCTTGCAGCTGGATTTTATATTTGCTGGGGCTGTTTGGTTTGGGTTCCATCAGTGTATACATCTCCTGGAATGTACCTTGTCAACCATCCAGTGAATCTTGGCACCCAGGTACCATCCCATTCCTGTTTGAGCTGTTGTTTGGGGTAGTTATTTAGTCCGCAGAGTTTTCCTTATTTCTAATATACTTTTCAAATTTCAATGTTGTCCCCTTTTTATGAAAATTAGCTTCCTTGTCTTTCAGCTAGCACTCTTTATTTTAGTGGCTGGCATTCTGTGCATATACATCAACTATGATTGTGACAGGCAAAGGCAAGAGTTTCGTAGGACAAATGGAAAAAGCTTGGTCTGGGGAAAAGCTCCATCAAAGGTAAAGATGCATAGAATATACTGGATTACTATTTTTCATTTGGAATGTACTTTCTACATTCTATTTGGAATGTACTGGATTACTATCTTATTGTCGCAAGACTTACATAAGCTATTCATAATGAAAATATACTTGCAGATAGAAGCCTCATATACCACTGCTTCCGGGGAAACAAAAAGAAGCCTTCTTTTAACCTCTGGATGGTACGTTTTCCCTTAAAAACATTCTATTTTTGAAGCATATGTAAACATACTTAAACACTTAAGTTGTTGTAATGATTGAGGGAGCTTAAGCTCGCTATTTTTTGGGGTGTATTCCAGACATTTGACTTGTGTAACAATCTGATATTTATAGTTTGCCTCCATATAGAAATATTATTGCTAACTATAGGTTATACATCCTTTTAAAAAAGAAAACAATAGTTTATACATTTAATCTCATAATATATATTTGATTTTTCTATTTGGCCTAACATTTTCTTAAAGAACATGTCTTATTTCTCAAAATAACCAGTTCACTTTTTCTGTGCTACCTGCAGGTGGGGATTAGCTCGTCATTTTCATTATGTCCCCGAAATACTAGCTGCATTCTTCTGGACAGTCCCAGCTCTTTTCAATCACGTAAGAAGAGTGTTTATTTCTCTGTACAGTTGAAAGTTGTAGAGAATGTTAAGCTTAACAACTTTTTTCCCGTGCAGTTCTTGCCTTACTTCTACGTGATATTTCTTATTATCCTTCTTTTCGATCGAGCAAAAAGGGATGACGATCGATGCAGATCCAAGTAAGCATTATTTTATATCTATTAGTGTTGCTTCTTGTTCTTGGACATTTTCTTTTCAATGTGCAGAGACAACCACAGATGCTCTTTTTGTCATGATTCTATTCTTACAAACAGTTTGCTTTATGAAATTATGAATCATGGCGGTGCATGTTTGGATCGGTAGTGAGTTTGACAAAATTATGTTAGCACCATGGTTTTGTTGAAGCTTTAAAGTGTACTTTTTGCTAAAATCACAGTGGCACACTTTGATTCTGTCAAACTCATCATCAATTCAACAGTTCATAATGCCAACAGCCTAAATTGTAATAGATATATGCATTATTTTTCATATCTATAGGAAACCAACGGCCTACTGTTTCAACCAGATTTGGCCTGTTTATGAAATATACAATTCATAATGCCACTGCAATGCAATAAAGAATTGAATGGATGGATAATTGGAAACCAAATTTATTTATCATTGCATCAACTGAACTTTTCATTACCAATGGATTAGGAAATTTCATGGTTCTGGGTCATTACAATGTACATTTAGTTGAAAATTTCCACTGCATGCAGGTATGGAAAATACTGGAAACTCTATTGCAACAGGGTACCTTACAGAATCATTCCAGGAATATATTGATGATGACTTGTCTGGAATCCTATCCTTCACTTGGTGCTATGTTTACCTATTTTTGTTTACTGCCTCTGCCACTTAAGATGCAATGGTAAACTTTAGCTGTAAGAAATAATTCAGTAATTATTGAACCTTATTTTGTAAGCGAATGTTGTGATTTAAAATGGTTTTAGAGCTGTTTATCAATTATGCTTTAAAGAAATAGTTTTGCTGCCCATAAATAGGAATCTCCCTCATTTTTCTTGACAGAATTCTCCGCCATGGAGTCGTCGTATATATGAGCTACAAATTCAGTTGGTTCTGCATTAATCCAATCGGGAGTTAAGAACAATTATTGAGTGAACATTCAAGAATATAACGTTTTTTTATATTATTTTTTAAATACAAAAATAAATATGATATTTTGGTCTAATCATGAGAGTTGATTCCACTGAGAAAGCGATTCAATTAAAAAATTTGAACATTATTTAAACCATATACTAAAATTTTGAAGATAACATGTCCAATAGAGTAAAAGCATTTTCTTTACCAAAAATAATTATAATGTGAATAATATATTTTATTAATTATATAGACATTTTTTTTACCAGTGTCATGACTATTTCATAATTTAGTTAGTTTATATTTCATTTCAATATTCATTTTTTGGGTGAAATAATTGTAATCTAATTTCATCTTATTTAATATTTTTTACAAACATTTAAATTGAGTTTAAATTAAATCTATATATAATTAGGTTTTGAAAATTTATGGACATATTCGAGGGTAAAGAACTAACCAAACGAAAATTTAAGAGCTAATAGAAATTATTATCTTTATTATTTTTCTTGAAAATATTATATTTATTACAAATATCTTAGTATTTGTAAGTCTTAAATTTATTTTTGGAGTATATTACTTATCTTTTAACTTCTATTCTCTATAAAGAGTTTTGTTTGTTTATAACCTTACAAAATCTTCATATATTTTAGTTCTGGTTTTTCTATTATGCCCCAAAACAAATGTTTGTGATAAAATTGGTTTCTCTAATGTGTTCTTTTTATAAAAAAAAATAGACCAAAGAAATGATATTATGAAACGAAAAATCAAAGCACAAGAAGAACAAAACAAACACCAAAACAATGGCACAACCAAACAAAAAATTCAAAAGTGGGGAATTGAATTGCAGGCAGAGTCACTCCAAAATCTAAGAGGTTCATTGATAATTTGATTTTAATGCAATCTCTCGAAATATAGATTGTATAATGATTAAAATGAATATGACTAAAACTAAACATTTTTCATTCCCTAAAAAAAAATAAAAAAATCATGTACTAAAACTAAAGGTAATATTTCCACCAAACAAAAACTAAAAGGTAATATATTCATGGGTTTGTCTAATGTATACAAGCAATAGATAAATCTGATATGGAGTCCATATCATAAAAAAAAAAAAAAAAAATGTATACAAGCAATATAGTATTGAACTACGCACAATCTTGATTTAGGCCACATTGCAAAAAGTCCAAAAATAAAATTCACATAAAAATTTTAATTTTAAGAATATCTCATTTATAGTGTTTGATTTAAGCTCGACATGTTTATGCATCATATCAGGGTTGGCCTAAGGGTAAGGCAACCCAAGCCCTCGTTTTAGACCCCTAAATTTTGGACATAGAGTAAAGGCCTCGCAATGGACAAATTTATGGCCTTATGAATTTATATTAATTTCTCTCATTAAAAAAGTCTCATATTATTATAGTCCGCTTGAGACCTCAAAATATGTTTTGACATATATTTAAATATCAACAATTATTTTTACCGAAATGTAATAATTATTTCTTTCAAGAATTTAACCATTAACATATTCTCTTGAAGATATCCTCTTAAAAAAGATTAAATAACCTATATTATAAATATAATAATATTGTCGGAAAGCCAAAAAAACAGAGTCTTATTTGAACCCATCGCACGAAGATCGATCTGTTCGACTCAATCAAATTGTTAGGGTTTCATATACCTAATTTTCAGATTTTATGGTCATTCTCATGTTAGGGTTTATGTTAATTTAACATTATATTATCTATTTCACAGATATGTCGGCGTATGAGAATGTTGTTGGTGGTAAACTGAAGCTGAAGGGAAAAGCATTGGATGTTGCTGG
>Ga0315915_1005480_pt1 | contig 15828 bp, 7 predicted proteins | sample MpolbnodulesMG_FD_207738 | JGI IMG/M metagenome (GOLD analysis project Ga0315915, IMG submission 207738) | Medicago polymorpha root nodule microbial communities from Los Angeles, California, United States - branched nodules | ecosystem: Host-associated > Plants > Roots > Nodule | place: USA... | reverse complement strand
ACAATGTCACAATGCATTGTGGCATTGTAATTGGCCAATGTCACTCAACTCTATGTCACCCAAGTGCTATCCCAAAAATAGATGTAAAATGATCTTTAGTATTGTTTTTTTGTGGTAAAATGATCTTCAATGCAACGCCACTTTAATTCATAATATTATTTTTTTTCACTTTTTCAATCATGTAGAAATATATGTTCGATGAAATCATGCTCGTTGAAGTTGTAACTTACAACTTCACATCAGCTACTTAATCAAATATAGGCAAAAAAAGAAATCAAATATATTAAATCTAACTTTGGATCAGATACATTTGATTTATTGCTTATATTTAAGCTCAAAGTGAGTAGGGCACAAATATATCGAGCTGCAAAAGTTCTACTACTAAGATGTACAATTCAATATAATTATTGGTTGAAGCTATATCCGAGTTTCTAAACCACCATCATCCATAATTAAATTGACATGATAGATTCGCAAAAAAAAGTCATGAATAAAAACTAAAAGTGTGGCTCCAATATGTAAAGACACTCATTTCAAACCAACATATTGCGAAGAACGGTGTTAATTTTTGTTCCATTTCTAACTTTAAAGAATCTTTAAGTTCAACAAAAATATTGTACTTTGATTGTATACAATTGAAGTCTGAGTTTGTGCTGAAACATATGGCAACAACTAAAGAAAAACAATATATATTCACATTTTGGAATTAGCAGAGGTTACATCGACCAGCAACTGTCATTTTAGTGTTAGCCCCATGCCATAGAACAAGCGTAGTTGACAACCAATTTTCCATCAAAGCCAAAATTCTGGAAAATCAAAGTGGCCCATAAGAGAAAATGAAAACATAAGGAGATAATCAGAGATACTCTAGTACGATAAATTGATTCTATGAGATAAACTAAGATACTCTAATATAAGATAAAAAGGGACAAAAATATGGGCACCAGGCTTGTCACATGTGGGATGGCTTAACGAGCATGACACATGCCTTACAAAACCAGCAAGTTTTCATGCTTGATGAGGGCAATTGGATAGACAAAAGGAGACGGCAGTCGGTGAGATGCCCAATTAGAGATATCTGGTGCTAGGGCCAAAGTAACCAGCTCTAACGCTGGTTGAACAACAAAAGCAACCTTCGGTTCTATTACTGTTTCTGAAATTTAGATTTCTTTCAAACTTACGAGACTATAATTATGAGCTCATACTAGAAGTAATCTGAAAATGCTAGAGTAAAATTACTAAACATGTTGCGATTATATGCACTTTAAGTAATAATCAGATTCTACCATTTACATGACGTAAATCTGCTGGCGCATTGTGATAGGGACCTTGGTGTTATGGGGCGTCCAAGTCCCCCATTAAGCAGTATGAAATGCTCGGTGGAGTATTTAAGTGCCTTGGTTATTCCTCCCCTGATATCTAGCTTTTAATGGGGGGCTCCTCAAGTGTTTGGATAATTATCAATTGGTATTATTGCTGGTTGCTGATAGCTCGGATAGGATTTACCTTTAGAGGGCTGACAGATAGGTAAAGCGCTGTAGTGTGCAGCCGCCGGGATGTCAGCTCTCAAGAGATCTGAGTATTATGGAGTGCCCAAGTCTCACATCGAGTAATATGAGATGCTTGGTGGAGTATATAAGTGGCTTGGTACTTCTCTCTTGACATCTAGCTTTTAAGGGAGGGTTCCCAAAGTGCTCGGATAATTATCACATTTTCTATGAGCTAATGGTTCCTTTAGTACTTCTATCTAGACACCTACTAATTACACATTAATTTTCATAGAGAAGCTCAACAACTACCATACTACTCTACCAATCCCCACCTCAAAAAATAAAATGTCATATACAATACTACAACATTGAAACTATAATTAACAAGAAGCAAAAGGCATCATAATATTCGCTAACAAAGAAAGAAAAGCCAAGTAATTTTATGTTTTTACCAAACAAAGAGATGGCCACAAAAAGGCCTACCCCTACAATTTTTCCTCTAAAGGTTTTACACAACAAAGATAACAAGAAGAATGATCACGACATGAAACATTAATAACCGCAGAACCAGGATCAGAAATATGCATCATTTACATTCAATGAAGATATTAAAAACAATGGAAAAAAGAATCCAATAAATTCTTACATTATACAAATCAATGACCAATTCATCAGGGTTCGGTGAAAAAGCGCTATTGACATATACAAACTGCAAAACGAGAAAACAAAAAATTAAGCATGCAGAGCTTTTAAAGAACCAGATGGGGGTAGAGTAAATAGTGATTGTTTACCAATGACTCCCTGTGAAGCTGTCTGCGAAGAAAGTCTATCACTTTGGCAAATTTATCAGTTCCAGCTATCTGCCATGTCAAATATATATGTAAGTTGTTTTACACTTCAAAATTAAGAATACTTGTTATCATAGAATAAGAGACTAAATCAATTTTCACAGGCATTCCTTAATATAATGACTTTCAGAGTTCAGTTTAAAACTGAATTTTTCGTTCATGTACCCCAAACCAGCATTTTTCATATCTGGGAAAGTGTGTGTATATCAAGCACAAATGTCCTTACAGAAAACAATCTGCACCCTTCTTTCCATATTGTCAGCATTTAAATTATTGCGTAATCCCAATTAAGAAGTGCATCTAAAATGAAATGCGGTATAGGTTACAGGTATAAAAAACAATGTCAAAAACTTGAGTATAACCTATATAAAAATATCTTGCTCTAACAAGTTTGATAGAATCAATGGCCGCTATTGACCCAAGTAAGTAGCCGCCAATCCTACCTAGTGGAGTATAGTTTTTAATTGTCTGTTTCATTGTAAATCGGTGCAGTTAGCTATAAAATACAACTAAAGTCTTTTCTTACTACGTAGAGCTGGCTGCATGAATTGAACAAGACCATAATACTATTGTGAATCATCTCCAAAAGTTTGGCCTAGAGTTTATCTTAGACTCTCAACCTCTAATAATTGGACTACTCCAAGAACTTACCCCCATTTTAGGCAAGAAACTATAATATTATGAACAGTCTCAATTTTCTTTGACAAACTCGGTAATCCTCATCTACAGCGAAAAATAACATTGACAGACTCTAGAACTCAAGAACAAAACTTGAAATCCCCTAAACAAATTGCAATGCCATTCAATTACAGCCTTCTCACCTAAAAATAAAGAGAGAAAGTAGTACCCCCATTACCAATTCACCTAAACCACATTGAATTTCTCACAGTTAATCCTACAACATTTAATATGTTTGCAAATCATAATTTCTGCAGTGGTAACTCATGTTCAACTCGAAGCTATACCTACTAGAGTTCAACGTTATCAATAGCGGATCGCGGAAAATAGCAGTTTGTTAGAATTCCACTACACTATAGCTGCTATTTGACAATACTTTGTATTAAATAGCATATTGAAAACAATAGCGATAAGTTCAAATTCTGCAACACTATAGCGCTATAGTGCTGTTATTTGACAACGTAGAGTTGGGCTAACGCTCCGTAAACAAGAATCCACTGTGAGACCAAACATGCTATTATTTATCTATAAAAGATTGTGTTAACTCCTATCTTGGAAAGTTTACATACAAGCTCAAATAGAATGCATGATCATCAAATTAAGATTAAGGGCAATAGGGCAATTTTTTATTATTTTTTGTCTGTAGACAGAGTGGCAAACAATGCCTAAGAACTCACAGACACACATAGGGGTTCAAACCCGGGTAACCACAAAAAATGTCCAGTTGAGCTAGGTCTTACGAACAATGGTAATCTCGTTTTATATGCAAAGATTAATTAATTTGCACACCCACTTAATTGAAAAGCATAGAATCAATTCATTTTTAAGCACAATCTTCATACCCAGAAGCTTGAATTTCAATTCCAAACAAATAAACCATAACCAACGAACATGATCAAAAGGGTGTTTAAATTAACGATTTTTAATGCAAATTTTGAAGAAATAAAAAAGACCCATTAATTAAAAAGGAAAAGTACCTTGAATTTGGATTGTTTGAGAATAGGAGCATCACCGGTGGCTCTGAGATGAACAACCACTATCACAAAAAGATGAAAACAAAATCAAAATGAGAAAGAGAAAAGAAAAGATTGGGTGATTGATGATGAAGAAGAAGTAACCTTTACGAACAGAAGTTGGAGATTCAGCAGCAGCCATGAAGAAGAACGAACACTTTCAATCCCTATTCTCTGCGAAGAAGAACTAATCTTTTTTATTTTTTAAAAAATCATTTCAAGTAAATTTAAAGGTTCAAAATATCAAATATTGCAACTTAAAAATTGAAATAAAATGAAATGAAAAAAAAAAGTGAGGGATAAAAAAAATTGCAAATATTTTTTATTTTGATTATTTTATTATCTCTAGATTTTTTTTTAAGTGTAAACGGTAATAAAAAATAATTGTATTCTAAATTGTCAGCCTAAATTTATTTTACAAGATAACAGGATTGTTGAAAATAAAATTTAAAGTAACTAAATGGTATTTTATTTTTTTAAGGGTAAATGATATTTTTGTTTTGAGGAAAGGGTAAATGATATTTTTGTTAAAATTAATTTATGATAATTTTCAATTATCAAATATAATATTTTTTTCAAATCGAACATAGATATAAGTTAAAAAAATAATAAAAAATAGATAAATCTCAGTTCGATTTCTGAAGTCGTGTAACTCGAAAGTAGTTTAACCCTGTATAAAAGAAAATCAAAGTATGGCATGTTGATATTATCGATTCAAAAAATTAATCTCATAACAGATCTAAAAAGTTAAATTCGTAGGAGTATCTTGCGGTTGTCAAATACCCAAGTGTGGATCATTAGAAAGGAAAAATGAGTAAGTTTTATACTTGGTTGAACCGTCTTTTGTCATAGTTCGACTAACTTATACTACTCCCTCCGTCCTTAATTATAAAAATCTTTTGAGAATTTTTTTGCTCCTAAATACAAGCCCTCATACAAATTACTAGATGCATCTAGTTTTTTCTCTAAACATATCCCTAATTGATACTATTAACTTCACTTGAAATATGAAAAGTTAAATTTAATACACATACAAACAAATGACTATTTAGTAATATTGACACACAAAATAGACACATCAATTGTATTAACAATTTTTCTTAAGAAATGTGAAAATGGGAGAGGAGGCTTAAATATAGGGACGAATGCAATGAACCGAACCAACTCAAATATAATTCAAAACTCTACTCGACAATTAACTGTTGAGTTTGGTTCATGAACCAAATGAGTTGAACTTAAACTGAAAATTAAGTTCGTTAACTAAATTCAATTCGTTTGGTTTATGAGTTGGCTCGATGATATATATATTCCTCTTATTTTCTTTCTATAGATTTTTCTTTGTGTATGTCTTTTTTCAAAATAGAAACTACAGAAAGTGGGTCATGGCTCATATTTGTTCCACTGCTTGTTTTATAAAATTTGGTTTCTATGCCCTTAACTTATTTTTTCTCTCCCTTTTTTAGAATGTTGTTTTCCTTTGTCTAGTAAATAAACCAATAAAATAGTCTACTTTATTTGTTGGAATGTGGCTAATGGCTACTACCAAATTGAAAGAAGAAAACAAAATCTGACATGCTATCTGCTAGAAACCTAGGTCCCATCTTGTTTCTCAACTTATCCTTGTTGAACATAGCAGTTCATTTTTATATCTACTAGTTTCATTTCATGCTCTTTAAAGATGTTGCATATGCATCAGACTCTCAGTTAAAACCATGTGAATTATGAATAGCAATAGCATACATCAAGACTTACCTAAAAGATTCGAAAAATAAGTTTACCTAATATACATCAATGATCAAGATGGTAAAAAGAATAAACAAAGGAAACTATTTTTATGATCAAATTTCAACAACAAAAAATCACTATTGTTTCTTTCTTACTTGGTTGCCTCTAATCAATTAAACATGTCCTGGTATACAAAGAAATTATTGGAAACCTAGCTTCATCATCATTCATCAGTATGCAAAAACAGTTGCCGGACACTTGACCATGACATATGAAAGAAACTACAAAATTATGCAGACACATTTTAGACATCAAGTCCAAAATTGATACACAAATTAAACACATAATAGAGGTGTCGATCAACCGGCATATTCAATTAACAGCATAAGAACAGAACAGAAGAGCAAATTAACAAAACGAGCAGCGATAATACTTGTATAACAACAAGATTTGGAGTCACATAAAAAAAAACACTACAACTAGGGAGGGGAAACAGCAAGAAAAACATAAACAAACAAGTCAGAAGCTACAACAAGATTATTACATTAAGAATCCAGAAATACAATGAAGATAGTACTACAGCAGCTGCAAGAACTTAGTAACCGTAAACCAACATTAAACATTAAAAACGCATGGCAGTCAACTAAAGAACATGTAATCATCAAAGAAGAATCAGATTTGAATTTCACAATACCTTATAATTTACAACAATTAGGGTTTGTGGAGAGAGATGGAGATAGCTCTCTAAACTGAAGAATCAACACAGAAAACGGAGGAGGATGCGGCGGTGGTGGTGTGGTGTGGTGGATGGAGAGCGGTGCGGTGGCTGGGAGAAGAAAAAGAAAATCGCGTTTCTGATGAAAGAGAAAGGGAAAGAGGAAATGAAGTAGAATTGGCAATAGTCATATTACTAAAGGGTATAAGAGTAATTTCCTATATTTTTTTTCAAATCGAGATTTGAGCTGAACTAATTCCTATTAAGTCGAGTCGAGCTGAGACAAATTTCCATAGGAGTACTTACTTAAAAAATAAAAATAAAAACTAACTTATGCTACTGGCTTTTCTGAAAAAAGTAAATACTACTAAATAAATAGAAAAACTTATACAAGGAGTACTTAAATAGAGTGAGTATTAATAACTTCAACCTAAAAGGTCTCTAATCAAATTATATTCATTGGTTAAAGAGTAATTATGGGAGAAAGATAAGTTTTCCTATTTTGTGAGATTTACATGTAAATGGAAATGAACTTCATAGGCATCTAGATTAGACAGATTGGAAAGTAAACCTTTGTATGGTATTAGACTAATATAACTAGTTAATTCAGTGTTTTGAGGTTGTGCAAATTTGATTTTAGTTAAAAATGGGTTGGAACTGAATGGTTATATCTAGATTTCAATCACTCTAATGTAAAAGTTACATAGAGTTGCATTTACTAGCTAGAATCGTGTTATAATTTAAATGCATTTCCCTTTCAACATAGGTGAATCCAGGGAAGGTTTAATTTGATTAATCCATCACCAAACTACGTCCAAACATGTCCATAAATATGAAATGAAATTAGATGAATTCTTATATGGTGATATATATATATATATATATATATATATATATATATATATATATTGTTACCTTCTCTTTGACATAAATATGGAACAATATTTGATCATGTTTATAAATTATTAAATTATGCATACTCTACTGTGAAACGGAAAAATAAAATAAAATTGGTGGGAACTTATGTATGATAAAATCTAGTGTGAAACTATATATCTAACAGTTTGGAAACGTGATATGCATGGTGGAATACATGTTTGGAATCATTGTAAGATTGACAAAGTAATAAGGACATCATAATTGAAACTCTTCAAGTGTAGCTTTTGTTAAAATCACAGTAGGTCCTTATTATTTCTTTAAAGTCATCATAAATCCAAACATACACTTATACGCCAATTAGCGGAAAAGACGCCTATGAAATGATGGTGAAAGTTTATAAACGTGATTTTGATTGATGCAAACACAAGTGGTATAAATAACTCTTTTAGGATTATATTCTTTTAAAATGAATAATTTACCATTTTTTACGAGCAAAATGAATAGTTTACTTTTGAGACAAGAAATCATCTCAAACATTGGTTAGAGTACTATCAAGGAAATATATTAACAGGTCAGTGTTTTATACCTAACATGTGTATGTGGATCATCTTAATTAAAATTCTTTCTTTAATTAATTGTTAAGATGTCTAAAATAATCCTCAATAGGGATAATTGAACTTTAGTATAACCAAATCCTTCTACTATTTTATAAGCATTGTAGTTTATATACACAATGTTCTCTTTTGGATAAATTTGCTTTCACATTGATGCTTTCTTTTACCCTTTGTGACTGTCTATCATCTATTGCTGCAAGCATCTCTTTAAGAAAACTAAATTGTTTAAGTTGAAGGCACTATTGTGACCCTAAACCTGAAAATTTGTGACATTTAAAGTAGATATAATGCAATTAATATTATTGAACCTGTCACGTAAGAAATAACTTGATATTTACAACACTAACACACGCTACGCATCAACCACTTGCATAGATTCTAGTGATAATTTTGAATATAACATATACACATGAGTTTAATAATATATAGTCGTTACGCACACAACACTCCTAGTTGTTACGTTGCTTCTATAAGCTATCAAAATTGAAATCCTTTGCATAATACATGCTAGTAAGAATATTTTATCTCTTCATATATAGTTACATATTTATACTCAAATACAGTTATAGATGCATAAATTAATGGCATGGCTCCCAACAGAAAATTGGTAAACAAAAATTGTAAAACTCCGGCACTTTCTAAATTATTGTGGCATAATATCTACTAGAAAAAGTTAAATTATCGACGGAAATTAGTGAAAGAAAAAAGAAATAATCTTCTATTTTAGCGTTTATAATTTTGTATCAATTAGAGACAAAATCGAAGACGAACTTCATCTTTTCCAGTCTCTAATTCTCCGTCACTATATTCAATTTTTTTTAGTAGTATAAGGATTGGTGATCGAGTGGGGTAAGAGAGAAAAGAAGAAGCCATGAACTTGTTCATCTAGTTAGATGTTTAGTTAGGAAATACATATAAAATGGCATATAGCAAAGACTATATGATTCACAACTCATTGAACTTTTTCTTCTCTTGGTCCCCTCATTGCAATAAATCACTTCAATCATTTTCAAGTCCAAGAAAGGAAGCCATCTTCTTAAGCTCCACATCCAGAAGGGCCTCTGAAGGATCAAATTTCTCTGCTAAAAGATGACAATGATCAGAAGGTGATGATGAACTATGAGTACTATTTGTTGAACTTACCTTGTGATCTTCCATTTGTGGAATCTTTGAATTAGACTCATCATCACCAACCATCAATTGATCTTGATGATCAAAGTCAATTAGAAAATCAGCAATAGAAGTTTCATCGCTGCCTTGATCACACTCATTTCCATTATTCTTCTCCAAAATTTTGTTGTATTGATGAACAACCTTCAGTCTCCTAGGCTTTGGAGCTTCTGGTGCTACATGTCCGCATTTGTGATGATTATGTTGAAGTGAAACAGAAGACGATGATGGCAACGTGGGCTGTTTCTGTAACTTCTTTGACAGATTAGTGTTCCAGTAGTTCTTGATTTCATTATCTGTTCGTCCTGGCAGCCTCTTAGCTATCAATGACCATCTATATATATAGAACAAATATCATAATTTTAGTCATTAATTTGATCTGTAGAATAAGTTGATTAAAAAGTAAAAATAAAATTGACCTGTTACCAAGAAGACGATGAAGTCTTATGATCATATCCTCTTCATCGGTAGAGATGTCGCCTCTCTTTATACCTGGTTTGAGATAATTCAACCATCTTTGTCTGCAACTTTTTCCACACCGCTTCAAACCTATAGATAAACCAAAGAGACCAATTAAAAAATATAGTAGATAATATGATCTTTTGCAATCGTTGAATCGGATCTGAAATCTAAGGACATCGCATGGAACCGTCTTAGACGTTAAATTAATCTAATTACCGAGATTTGGCTGAAGAGACAACAAAGGGCACAAGTCTCATGAAAACACATTGCTAGAGAAAGGAATGAAATAATTAACATACATTATGTATATAATATAATCAAAAGAAAGAAGCATGGAATTTAGTAGCACATAATATAATTGTATATTGAGGAAACCCTTAATTAATTTACCATACCTGCATTTTGAGCAACCTTCTGCCATTTTCCTTCTCCATGAATGACAACATATTTGGAGAGGATATCATCTTCTTCACGAGACCAAGCACCTTTATTAACCTCCTTAGGACTTCTAACCATGTTACTTACTTAGTTACTTTGCTTCTTCTTCTTCTTCACACAAAAAACACTTCCCTACCACTCATAAAAACAATAATGACTATAGTGGCTTTAATTTATTACTACACATATTTAGTAGCTTAGAAAATTGTATGTACTTTCCATGGATCCATGTAGTTGTTAGGTAGCAAAGAGAAAAGGGACAACAATGTTATGAGGGTCATTAGTTAATACAAGAAAAAAATGATAAAAATGAAAAACAAGACAAGAAAACATGAAAGGCTTTAAAGCAAATTGGGTGTGAAAATATTGCGTATCGTACTCCTCGTACGTCGACATCACAAGGGAGGGGGACCAACCAACAACTGATAGAGTTTGGCTTCCTTCATATTTTGTCCCACATGCATTGGAATTGGAAACCTTTTTTATGGGTTTCATGACTTTTGTGTTGTGAGACATAAAACCCACATTAGATAATTTGTCACCAAATTACAAAATGACAAATTATTCTCTGAAATTAAATATGTTAATTAACTTAGTCAGTGTTTGGTTTGGCTTCAACCAGATAAATAAGGGTGTTTCAAAGCAATCTACCGTGGAAAAACATAAGCTAAATAGTGGTTTCTATCTTAACGTGCATCTAGTGCAAGTGCGACCCAAAAAACAACCATATGCTCAGCCTCTTCAATTTTCACCATTTGTCGGGTCAAAGCTGAGTTGACGTGTTGTTTTAATACATGTTCTATTGAATCATGTTTCTATAAATTTATTTTCAACTTTCAAAATTGATATCTATTTCGCGATGCAAATTCATAAGAATCAATTCAATTGATTGATGGAGACTAAGACGTTCTTCAATTTTAAGAACAAATTTACTTTTCAGTAAATTTGACAACTAAATTAGTTGATTCCTACAAGTTCAATAGCTAAAATGTTGATTCACCCTCCTTTAAGTTCCTTCAACAGTAGTTTATAAGTTATTATGTAAGTCTGTTTCTAAAATAGTTATTATGTAAGTTTTAAGTTAAAATATTGTTCTTTCTTTTGAAAATTGGTTTAAAAATACTTTTATAACTTGAAATTAGTTTTAATTTTTTTTTTTTAGTAATCTAAGAGGTGGGCAAGTATTAAACACCTCTATTATAGGTGGGTCATGTTAACTTGTGCCCTTAGGGCACAAGATATGGAACCCAAAAGTAGAAATGTTCCCTTAAATTTTGTGCATTTTAGTTATTATAAATTCAAAAAGTAAATTGAATGCACACATTCCAACAAAAAGTTACTATGTTAGGTTCTTTATCTTGTGCCTTAAGAGCACAAGTTAACATTTCTCTACGTTAAAATATACATTTTCATCTCCTAACTGACAAAAATACACTACATTATACTCAGATGGGCATTTCGTGAGAAGTCAGGACCGTCCCTGAGTTTTTTATGCAAAGTGGAAATTATGAATTTTTAATAAGTGTTAAAAGTCCTATATCAATTCATAACATTCGAAAATAAAATGCAAATTCACAAATAATACTAGTCATTTTACAGATACGGCCACCAACAACAAAAAAGATACAAAGTGTGGTAAGATTTTGCCAAATAATTACTGCTTTCTGTATAAATAAAATAATTACATACAGCGTGTTGGTCGCATTACACCATTCAAAATCTAAAAGCTTTACAAGAGTTTTTTCATCCCAACCAGAACTATAAAGTATACAAGAAAGTTTGAATAACTCTACCAATTAATTTATAGGCACCAATGGCCATTACAAATCCATTATTTGGTTTAAATAGTTGAAATAAATGACTATTGAAGGAGCAGGGGGATATCTAGAGGAGAGTAGTCACTTAGCGGGATACTTTAACAACTAACTTTCATGTCTAAATACAAAATAATTACAATTTTTCTTGAATGTTATAATCAGTAACAGCAAGCAATTTCTTGATTTACTTCTAGACCTGAGACCAAAAAAGAGGAAAAAAAATACACTGGGTAAGTTTATGTGTCGTCTCAATATACAGTTACTAGTTAGTGTTGAAGGGCTGAACAGTTTTCATGGGTTTATAAAATCAAAATCTGCCATCATTGTACAACAAAATAGGATAAACATATGCTAGTTTTCTGCATTTAAATTGCAATAACCACTTCCCGTGATTTTTGCAATGGAATTGAGAAAGAGGAATTTTGATTGCAAAAAATTTACATCCTTTGGACTAAAATGACTTGATGGAAACAGGAAGCAAACATAAATAGATAACAACTTTAAAACAGAATGAACGAAGAACGAACCTTACCAGCACACAGGCAGTTAAACCTAAGACCAGAAACAGAGAGGTTAATTAAAACCTCGTCACCTGCTGTAGCATTTGAGAACTAGTTGAATGAGAAACCAGCTGGTCTGAACTCAGGGGTCTCATTAGATGATGAGAACCTGCAGGGTTGGGATGGCCCTGTCTACTGATATCTTTAGAATTGTTAATAATTGATTCGGGGACTGAAGAGGATTCCATCAATGTGCGAACCTGATTGTTGAATGGTTAGCAAGCAAAGAAAGAACATGTTAATTATATTATTGTCTGATGGAAGAAGTATACAGATAAATCAAACAGATGAATCCTTCAAACTTACCGCATCTAGCCGTCTCTTGTGAAGGTCATTGGAGAGCTGCAAGTTTGAAGCATAAGAATCAAATTAGTATCATATTTTACATTTACATGGTTTTTCTTACTCAGGGGAGAGAGAAACTATTTGGTGCTTACAGGTCTACTCTGGTACTTCTTCTCTTCACTTGAATATCCAGGAATTGTCAAATCCCAATTTTTCTCTGAATAAATGACACAGGAAACAAGTAAATCAGCAAAGCTGCGATGTCAACTCTTTTACCAAATATAATTAAAAATGTCAGTACTATCAATCCAAGTATTTAACTTTAATCTTACCCAAGATATCAGGGAAAGCAATGGTCTTTTTTATATTTAACAAGTCAAAGAAGAGTCGATTAGGGCTTATTTTGATACTCCATATTAGACATGATATAAAAATAGCCCAAAGCTCCAATGGATCTGGGCTAACAATAAACTTTATTGCCCCATTAAATGAGAAAGCTAAAGATCAAACAATAAATATAGGATACAAATAGAGAACTAGAAAAAATGAATTCACATGTTGTGTTAGTATGTAAATCTCCCGCACCCCTCTTGGCATGAGTGAACAATATTCAGATTAAGAGTGCAGTTTTAACCACAGAAAAAAACCACAAGGGCATTATTGTATATCATCTAAAACCAATAATATTCAGAAAACGTTTTTCTTTTCTAGCTCTATTTGTAAAATTTGTGATGACACAGTTAATTTTTTTTCCTAAGTAACAGTAAAGCAATGCAGGAGTTACATTCTTCTTTTGCAGGGGCAGTTGAAACTCAGGAAGAAAAAAAAAAGGCAACACAAACAACATACCTAGGTGTAGCAATAAATCCTTGGACTCCAAAGTTGATGATTTTCTATGTTTTGCCAAAATACAACCATGTGTAGTTACCTGCGTATAAGAACAAGGTAAGTTCATAACCAAAAAATGTTACATGCTGAGCTAAAAACAAAATCATCGGTGGATTTTAACATCAAAACACAGAAATAGAATAAAGACATTTACAGCAACCACTACCATACATTATCCCACTAGGAGAAGTAAGACATTTACTATGACAAATATTTATTGAACAAGAAAACTGTCCATCCCCTGTCATTCAATAACAAATTTGAGCTCATAATATAAAGACTAAAAAAGAAAACTCAAAAGTTAACACTTTCCCAATTTTTTAGAAATGGCTCATTTACTAGGCAGAAAACAGGGGAAATAATATCCTTCACCACCATGATGACAAGCACAATAGGTGTTTAAGTAGTTACATATCTAAAATGAGTCGTGCAGATATTAGTGGTAATGAGAAGCGATGGATTTTGAACTTTAAAATATTTTGGAAAATAGTCAATATCAGATTATCATATCAAAGAATCACTGAAATTAGAAGCGTGTGCTGTTAAGGGAGGGGTCAAAATGGATTTAACAGATCATAAAAATTTAATAATATCCGGAATCCATAGTTCAATCGTGAATTTAAAAAGTTCAAACACAAACTGATTTCTCGAATTGAAACTAAATGCATGCTTAACAAACCTTGTCCCACTAGGCAAATTTGAGTACTTATTAGTCAATTATAATTATTAGAAAGTATGTTAAACTTATGACAAAATCAATCCTTTCACCAACTTTGCTAATAATGAATTTCTTGATGATGGGTGAGCGTACAGCAACTCCTCCCCTCCCCCACATCCTTAAGGCAAAAGACCTGCTGTAGGTTGTGGGGGGGTTTCTGACACCACTCGCCATGCAGACCCAATGATCCCAATCAGTGTTGTCTAATATAAGCCATGGCGGGTTTTTGACAACCGCCATGCCAATTTGTGAAGGATGGCAGCACTGTATGGCTGATTTTTTGGCTTTTAGCCATGATCCTTCCTCCGCCATCGAAAACACTGACAATAGGGATCATCCAGGATACCAAAAGAAAAAAACATCTTTTATTATGAATTTTGAATTAAACAAAAATTTGTATTAATGATAAAGATGAATCCCTCCCTCTGATATATTTAAATAACATGACTGTGGCATATCATCTCTTTTTAGGCAAGCACATACTGCAATATGAGGAAAAAAAAAGGCAAGCATAATAGATTCCTTACAGAATCAATGAAGTCATCGGCAAACTCTAAAAGAAGATCTATAACTTCAGGGTCCAGCTTACCCTGTGGATCCACCTGTAGTATAGAAGATTAAATCCAAAATTAGCCATTAAACAGATACTTAGGAAAAGAATGAAAAAAAACTAACCAAGTTTAAAGAAAACCTGTGCAACTAAATCCTGTATTTTTCTCTTTCCAAGTACTTGGTTTGTAGCTGCTTCGGTTCCTTGACTTGAACTTCCACCAGGTGTGGTCGCACCAGATGCAGTAGCATCTGGCTGCGATCCTGTTAAACTTATTGACTTTTGACCTGTAGGTCCTGCCATCCTAGGAGACTGCAGCTGTTGCTGTTGAACAGATGCTTGTAGTTGAGATTGTTGTTGTGGATGTAAAAGTTGTTGTTGTTGCTGCTGAGGGGATGGCTGCTGCTGATGATGCTGAGGTTGCCCCATGGATTTCTGCTGCTGCATAAACTGGGACAATTGTTGTTGGCTCAGGGTCATAGAGTTTTGTTGCAGTTGACCAGATGAAGCCAGTTGCTGTTGGTGCCTCTGATGTTGTTGAAGACGCAGCGGGGAGGCAGGGCCAGACATTGCTGGCATTTGCTTAAGCCACTGACTCTGTGTTAAAGAGTTATGCATCATGGCAGGCTGCCCATTCTGAGACAACCCAGACAGCTGAGAATTCATAAAAGCAAGGGATGATGACCTTGGTATACCTTGAACCTGTAGTCAGCAACACTGTCAATGTTCTAATATGACTCAATTCATTTTGAAAAATAGTATTCATATTTACATGCATGATGAAACTTCAGCAAATCATGCATTATACCACATAGCAAACTCCACTTACAAGCATATGAATATGAACCTCTTTGAATTTTTTGGGAAAACTATACCCTACTCCCTTGAGAGCTCTTAAGTAATTTCAACATACATACATACATACATACATACATACATACATATATATATATATATATATATATATATATATATTAA
>Ga0315915_1005479_pt1 | contig 15828 bp, 10 predicted proteins | sample MpolbnodulesMG_FD_207738 | JGI IMG/M metagenome (GOLD analysis project Ga0315915, IMG submission 207738) | Medicago polymorpha root nodule microbial communities from Los Angeles, California, United States - branched nodules | ecosystem: Host-associated > Plants > Roots > Nodule | place: USA... | reverse complement strand
ATTGATGGATGAATACGCGGTGGAAGGATAAAAAGATAGATATGTTGGTTTTCACTCAAAATTTCATATTTTTCCTTCATGGAGGCAAATCGTTGGACAATTTGCTTAGGATTGACAGCTATAAAATGCAGTTTTCACCCATTTGTTGAGCAATCTTTCTTCTTTAAAGTAGAGGTGTCCAAATCCAAACCGATCCAAAATAAAACTGCAAACCGATCTAAAAAAATGAAAACTACAAATAAACCGAATATTTTTGGATGTGTTCGGATGTTGTTTTGTATAAACCGCTACGATCGGATCGGATTTCGGATCACTTTTTCAAAACCGAACGAAGCTGCCAAAGTAAATATTAATACTTATTTATTATTTCATTAGTATTATATATTGAATTATTTTGTTGCTTGTTGGTTTTTAATCTTATATATTACACTAATTTAATCTATATTATTATTACTTCGTAAGTTTAAAAAATAAATTACAATTTACATACTATAATTTTAATATTTTAATATATTTTGCATCAAACCTATTATTTTACCATGTTTGTGTAATACTAATTAACATTAATAACAAAATTATATTCTTAAAAAAAGTAAATAAAAAAATTTATATTTTGTATTATGGATATCCAAAAACTGATCCAAATTAAACTGCATATATTTGGATCAGATTAGTTCGAATTTTTTTAGAATAGTCATCCAAACCGCATGTGATTTTTATTTTGGATCGTTTTTCAAAGGTAAAGATACATTTGTTTTACAATTATTAGAGTCTGTTTGTGTTCTTTTATCCACCATACACATGAAAATTGTGGTGTGATCTTTATAAAGATCCCGCAATGCTCACATTTTTGAGGTAAGTGACGTTTGTGTTTCAATTTGTGGATATCGTTATATTCACTTCTTGGAAGTGGTATTTAGAAAAACGTTTTGGTTAAACATGTTTCTTTTGTGAGTAGCATCATCAACCCATTCGGTATTAACACCAATAGTGTCATGTGATGGATTTGTCTAGGCATTGGTTGACTATTTAGTTCTTTTCCCAGTCTTACTTCAGTTCAACTAGGGTTGAGTAATCCTGTTAGGTTAGATGATTTTCTATTTTAAGGGGTGGCGTGTATTTTGGTGTGTGTTGTCCTCATGGTGTTTTTAGGGGTTTCACCGGTTTCTGTTCATCTTGAACAGGGATCTGGTTGTTTAATAAAATTTGCTGCTTAAAAAAAAAAAGATTTTCTATTTTGCGTTAGTTTCACTCTTATTTTAGGGTGGGAGTGTTTTTTTTTGTTTTGTTTTAGCTGGACTTGACTTGGGTATTTATGTATTCATTATTTGTACCTCTATGTAGTTTTTTGGGAGTTTTTTTTCTCCTTATGTATGCATGTCGTTAGAGCATCCACAATAGTAGTTCACTATAAGACCATTTACAATGGCACTCACCATCCACTTTTTCAATTCCCAACACTCTATATCATTTTCTCTCTCTTATTCAACACTTATTCAATTTTTATCCTCTCCAATGGTTTTTCATTCAACACTCTACCCCACCACCTTTTATTTCTTATTCTTATTTAATTTTATATTTTTGTTTTTATAATTACATAAAATTACAATTATCGATTATAATTAAATTAAAAAACACTTAACATTTTTTTTGTTTGTAAAAACAAAATTTATTTAAATAATTTATTTTTATTTTCTTAACTTAAAATGCAATACAACAAACTAAGCACGCGGCGCACAAATAACTTAAAATGCAAGACAACAAACTAAGCATACAACATACAAGTAATTTATTTAGTAAGATACAAATCATCTTCAATCACGAAACATTCCAAACTTTGTCTATATGTGCTTCACTAGATCTGCTTGCAATTCGTGATGAACATTTGGATCACGCAACTCGGATCTAGCACACACATGATTTGCAAAAGAGGGTAACCCCTCGGTCGAGTATGGTTATGGTGTACTAGATCCACTTCCCTCAGATTGCTCAAAATCAGTCCAACGTTGAGCATATGTATCTCGTTCATCCTCAACAATCATATTATGTAATATGATGCGTGACCTCATGATGATACCCAAATCGGCTATGTCCCATAAGTGAGCTGGTTCACGGATGATTTTAAATCGAGCTTGAAGCACTCCAAATGCACGTTCAATGTCCTTCCGACATCCCTACTGATGTTTTGCAAATAACTTATTGGGTTCACTTTGAGGAAGTCTAATCGGTTTGACGAAAGTTGGATAAGAAGGGTAGATACCATCAGCTAGATAGTATGCCATATTATAGGGACGTTGATTCACAAAGAAATTCCCCCTTAGAGCCTTTCCTTTTTCCACATCATCAAACACTGGTGACCGGTTTAAAACGTTTATATCGTTCAACGTTCCCGGACATCCAAAAAAGGCATGACAGATCCATAGATCATGAGATGCAACTGCTTCAAGAATAACTGTGGTGGTTTCCTTATCCCCCCTGGTAAATTGACCTTCCCATTCTTTAGGATAATTTTTCCACTCCCAGTGCATGCAGTCAATACTCCCGATCATCCCTGGGAACCCCCGCATTTCACTAACATGTAGTATTCTTTGCAGGTCATCTTGGGTTGGTGCTCTCAGGTACACTTGCTCATAAAATCGTATGATTCCTTTACAGAATCTACATAAGCACTCCAATGTTGTAGTACCTCCTATTTTGATGTATTCATCGACCGCATCTGTTGCCACACCATATGCTAAGATTCGCATTGTTGTGGTACATTTTGCTAAGGGTGATATACCTTCTTTATTGGCTGCATCAACTCGCTGGGTGAAGTAGTTAACACTACTTGAAAGGTATCCAACGATTCGAAGGAAAGCGTGTTTTTGCATCCGGTACCGACGACGAAACATTGCATCGTCATATGTAGGCTCATTGGCAAAGTAGTCGTCAATTAGTCTTTGCTTTTCCGCTGCATGATCTCTATTGAGATATTTTCTACTACGAGATGTACTATCTTCCAATATTTTTTTCGACGCTGAATAAATCGGTTGACGATATAAGTGTCTTCAATATCACCTTTTTGTTTGTAGGCTTCAAGATCAAAAGGATCCATTGATAGTTTTTTGTGATATTGGAAGTAGATTGAATAGTTTTTTGTGATATTGGAAGTAGATTGAATGAGATTTGTGATATTGGAAGTAGATATGAGTCCCTATATATAAGTACATTGAGTGGTGGACACTGACAGATTCGAAATAACTTATTGTATAGAATTAATTATCAGATAAGGACTAGATTCAAATTGGGTGGTACATGTTCAAACACAATATCCCATACATTAAAGCCAAAAGTCACAGATAATTATTAAAGCAAACACTACAAACTTGACACCACTGACAATTATTAAAGCAAACACAGGGGACTAGACAACACTGACAATTTTGAACGAATACAAACAAATATTTGATTGAAGTTAATATCCAAACAGCTCACGCTCCAACTTTTCCAACAGCTCTTTCTTCCGGTCATCGAGATGCTCTTCAGAACTTAACTTTAGATACAGTTTCATTTTCTTAGCTTCAGTCTTTTCTTTCATCAATTTTTTAGTCTCCTGTTGCACCAAGGTTAACTCTTTCAATTGTTCAAGCTCTTTCTCCTTGAATTGTTTGAATTCAACCCACTCCTTTTCCACCTCCTCCAAGGCAGCTTCCTTGCTTTTCTTTTTACCCTTTTTTTAGCTGTCTCCCTACCCATTTGACAAGCACTAGATCCTACAGAGTTTGAGCCACATGCATCACTGTCGTGAGATCTCTTAGATCCACTACTTCCTGAGCCAATATTTTCTCCTACTTGACTACCATAACGTGGTTGATCACGGAGAGCGTACCATTCTTCCATTATAGTAAATTGAACATTCTTCCCACATGCATATAATTCCTGCGCTTTTGCCAAAACATCAGTTTCCGACCAACCACTTCCTTGCAAATGCTTAGTGCCTTCATAAGCGCCAATCCATTTATTCAGTATTTTGCTCATATAATTAAAACGGTTTCGGCATGCAACTACATCGCGCAAAGAATCGAATGAGCAATGCTCATTACAATACTTAGCAATTTTACCCCAATATGCTTCACCTGTTTGGTTTCTCCCGACAACACTGCATGTTCCATATTTAATCCACCCACTAATTAGCACCAAATTTTATTCAGTGTTCCATGCTGGTTGCTGGGTTTTCTTGCTCTTAGGAGTTGAATCTTCTGGATTTGGAGTGACTTCATTAGCTCTTGTCATTCCACCACGATTTATTTGTGTTGAAAATTCAGAATATTCAAGTGCACCAATACTCTGAAAATTTTCGTTCACCATTGGCATATAACCATTAAATGGAGGTGTTTGAGAAGGATATCCCATCATAGATCTATAATATGGATTAAAGTTTGGATTAGAAGATGGGTGGTTGGAATTTGATGGAAAACCTAAATTAGGCATGTTTTGAGGATGTTGGTTGGAAAATTGATTTGGATGTTGATAATTGTTGGAATTTTGGTAGCTTAATGGGTAATCAGAAGAATTCTGGGTGTTGAAATGATTATTATTGGGATCCATTTCACTAAAAAAAAGACTAAAACTTCAAAAGAAAAGCTAATAGAATGCTAATAATAAGATTAAGATAGTGAAAAATTTGGTTTTTTTTTTCTGTGTTGAAATCAAATGAACCAAGTCTCTACTTATAGACAAAAAAAAATCATGAATTTTGGTAAAAAATATTTATTTGCAATGAAATAATTGAGTTCAAATTATTAAGATGATAAAAATCTAAGCAGCTACGTGTCCCCAGCGTGTCAGAATTCAACATGTTCATTTCTTTCATCTCCTCTCACCTCCATATCATTTTTCTATCATTTTCAACACCCTCTTGCAATGGTTCAACATGTTTAGCCTGGCTTTCAACTACTCTGTTTCATATGGTCTAATAAGGACTCTTTAAATGATCATATGTGTACACATCACTTATTTATAATTTTTTTAATAAAAGTACCTATTAAGGACTCAATGACTCTAATGACAACACACTAATAAGGACTCCAATGAAAAGTACTTAAATAAGTTCCACTGGCTTTAGATCATTAAAAAAAAATTATTACTTTTTTTGCAAGTAGGACCAAGTAGTACATATTTAATTGTTTCTTTAAACGTGGAGTCCGTTAGTTGCCCAAGAGAAAGAAAATCCTTATATAATGGCTCATTGCTTAGTAAAGATTCATTTTTTATTTCTCCAATGGAAGATCCTTAAAAGAGAGTAGTCTTTGTTAAGTAAGGACCACATTGAAGATGCTCTTAAAAGCAAAAATATGACCTAAGGTAAATATTATTCTAAAAAAAAATAACTATTTCCTTTTTTTACCTTCTACCCTTACATTTATACTTTCACTCTTTATAAACCATAAAAGTTTCAAAATTTTTTTTTTTGAGAAATAAAAGTTTCAATTATAACCCTTTTGTAATTTGACTTTACCCAAAAAAAAAAATTAAAAGTTTTTCGGAAAACTGAGTTAAGTTTTTCGGTGGACATAATTATTACTTCTCCCCAACAAAAAATAAATTTTATAAAATTTTCCGGAAAACTTGAGTTACGTATGCGTGACAATTATGAGTTCAACCCCGAAAAAGTTAGCAATCTTCAACTTTGACGCTATTCTTTGCCATAAGCAGGGCTTCAACAACTTTACGTATTCAAAGCTTCAAATGCAATTTGGATTATAATGCTGTGTTCTTATTGTCTACACGAATAGTAAAGGTATTCTTTACTTAAGGCTTTGGTTAATTCACTCTTAAATTGTTTCAAAATACTAATGTGGTTGATTTTTTAAAATTTCAGGGATCATTTTAGAATTAGAAGTATGAGTATTATCACGAATGGAAAATTTGAAATTCATCACTGCATTTGTTGGTATCGTATGAAGTCGTCCATGATAGTGTTCAGTTTAAGGGCTCATTATATGCATCCTTATAACTTAATCTTATATGTGCATATGCAGAATTAATGAAATGTCGAAGAAAATAGAATGAGTGGAGGAGAAAAGGTGAAGCGCTTGTCCGAGTCTTTAGCACAAACAGAATTCCTGAAGTTATTAGTGGTTGACTTATTGCATTTGAAGGTTTTGCAGGTTATTTCTTTATTAACCCTTTGAATCTTTGTGATATTATTGAATTATAATTATAGAACAAAATCAGAACAAAAAAGTTTAATGAGAAAAAGCTTTCATGTATCTATTAAATTATCTACTCAAACTTGATTTCACAATAAAGCATTTTTTTTTAATTTCACACTTGCATGTGTGGATTTAACCGGTTACGATTGATTATCTAAGTCGATGATTTGGTTGGCTGCTAAGAAAATGACGAATTAATATTTTGTAGAAGGATGGATAAAGATAATGTTGGTTTTGAGTCAAAATTTCATATTTTTCTTTATGGGAAAATCATGGGCCATTTCAAGTCAGCCTATTCCATCGGTCATGTGTGCTGGCAAATTGCGGGGAGATGAAGGTAAAATCACGAGGCAATTTACTCGGGATTGACAGCTATAAAATACAGATTTTAACATATTTGTTGAGCAATTTTTCTGCAAAGTAGAAATTTTTTAAGAGAATCAGAGGTTTAGGGTAACTGTTGGAAATTCCGTCTTAATTGCGGTCTGCCCCTAGCCGCCTTAATTGCGGCCTTTTGTTAGCCTTCATTGCAGCCTCCAACACCTTCATTGTGTTGGCTTTGAGGGGTGGATTTAGTCTCACATCGGATACATAGCACTCTTGAGAAGAGTTTATAAAGAGGAGACACTCCTCACTTTACAAGCTAGTTTTGTAAGGATGAGTTAGGCCCCAAAATTTCATCAGTAACCTTAAAAAGTAGTAACTTAATAACATAACTTTGTTTTTCAAGAACTTTACTGTCTTTTCAATTTTCTGGTTCTTCTGCTTTTCTTTTCCACCACTTTATCATAGTTTCCGTTTTTCTTAAATTATGCTCAAATGGAGGAATTTGCTTCCTAAGCATGGTATTTGGAAGTTTGCTGCTAATATTGACCCTGTTATGGCTATTCTACATCGGAAAATGATCAATTGGGGAAATGTCTTTGCTCTTAAAGTTCTAATCAAATGGAAAGCTTTGCCTCTTAAACATGGTACTTGTTGTGATTATCCATCCTTGAGGACAAGTATGTTTGAAGGGGAGGGTATTGTTACAGGAATAAAGTATTAATGAATTAGCTTATTTTAAGTATTAGTTTTACTTTAAATCATTTTACTCTTTTAGCCTTGATGGTTGTATTTAAGAAGGCATTGTGCCTCATTTGGTAATCAATCAAATATTTCAACAACCATCTTCTTCTCTCTAAAACCCTAAAACTCACTCAATACTATTCTCATATGATTTCTCTTTTGTATCAAATTCTATTCGAAATCATTAGAATTCATACACTTGAGACTTGAATTTTATCGGTTCGTCCCAAGAATCCTATTTTTTACCGTATCACTGCTACAGGTACCTTCAATTGTCTACAGTGGTAAAGGTATTCTTTACCTAGAGCTTTCGTCAATTTATTCCCAAATTGTTTCAGACAAACCTAATGTGGTTGAAATTTTTTAATATTAGGGATCATTTTAGAAGTATGAGTAGTATGATGATAAAATTTGAAATTCATCACTGCGTTCATTGGTATCGTACGAAGTCATCCATGATATTGATTATGATCTGTCCAATTGTAGGGCTCATTCTATGCATCCTAATAACTTAATTTGATATGTGCATATGCAGAATTACTGAAGTGTCCAAAAAAATAGAACGAGTGGAGGAGAAAAGATGAAGAGCTTGTCCGAGTCTTTAGCACAAATAGAATTTCTGAAGTTATTAGTGGTTGACTTATTGCATTTGAAGGTTTTTCAGGTGATTTCTTTGTTTACCCTTTGAATCTCTGTGATATTACTGAATAATAATTGTAGTCTGGTTCATCTACTCAAGATAGATACAAACTTGGACACGATAAAGTATATGCAAAATCAGAACAAAAAAGTTTAATGAGAAAATGCTTTCATGTATCTATTAAATTATTTACTGAAACATGATTTCACTTTTCAGATAACAAACTCTCTTTAATCCATTTTACCAAAATCTAACACATTACAAAATGGAAATGGAGCAATTAAGCATCAATTTCACGTGCCTTTTGAAATCAACGACCACCAGAGAGAACAGACTCAGCAATAGACACAGAAGTATATGGCACTGTCTTGTCCTCAACAAATTCTTGGTACCCAAAAGTTAATCCAGAAGAAGATAAACTAAGCAAAGACAAAACAGGCAAAGGTATATCCCTCTCCAAATACTGCACAACTTGCCTCATACATGGTCTAGCCAAAGGCTCTGAATGTGAACACAACAAGCCAAGTTTCAACACCAATTCCACCTCTTCAGACACATAATTTGTTCCTAAATGTACATCTTTTGCCTCAAGAATCTCACCTCTTTGCCAACATTCAAACACACAATCAACTAGAATTAGACTCTCACTTTCTCCTACACGACCTATAGGCCTCCTACCACAAACAACCTCAAGAAGAAATGCACCGAAAGAAAACACATCTGAAAATTTAGTAGCCTTACCTGTTCTAATATGTTCAGGAGCAAGATAACCAATAGTTCCAGCCAAATGAGTTGTGTGAGGATCTGCACCATGATCATACAACCTTGAAAGACCAAAATCTCCCAATCTAGCATTAAATTCAGAATCTAACAACACGTTACTAGCTTTTATGTCTCTATGAATCACAAATCACAACTTTCTCCCATTCTTCATGTAGATAAACCAAACCTGAAGCAACACCTTTGATGATTCTAAATCTTTGACTCCAACTCAACCTCACTTTTGGTTGGTTGTATAGATAGTTGTCTAAACTTCCATTCGGCATGTAATCATAAACCAAAAGTAACTCGCTTTTTCGCCTGCAATAGCCATAAAGTTGAACAAGATTCCTGTGCCGAAGACGACCAATGCTAACAATTTCCGACACAAATTCCCTCATCCCTTGTCTTGATTCATGAGACACCCTTTTCACTGCAACCTCAAGTTTGGAACTTGGTATCACACCTTTGTAGACTCTTCCAAATCCACCAACTCCCAGTAGCCCCTTTTCCCTGAAACCCTTTGTGGCAAGGTATAGATCTTTGAACTTAAATCTATGTGGGCCATATTCTTGTTCCCAATCTTCAAGAACCTCATCAAACTTTTTCAATTTGAGATAATACATAACCCCTAAAGTTATGATGAATACCAAACTTAGCAAAATCAAAGGCAACCCAACAGTTAAAATTTTTGACCTTTTTTTCTCAGCAAATACTGTTAGCTCAGGAAGTTCAGAGATTTCAAGGTTTTGAGCTTGACCATTAACCTTAAAACTCCAACCAAGAATATAATGAGAAGCTAAAATTAACCCTGTTGAAGATGAGAATCCAACATACATTCTATTGTTGAGAATTGGAGAAAGATCTTTGGTCAATGATATTAAAGGTCGTGTTGGTTTATTATTAAAACCAACACTAATTGGAGCTAAAGTAACATCAATCTTTTTCTTCACTCCATCATAGTCAATCCATACCTGCATGGGATATCCACTGGAAAGGGATAAATCCCTGAATCGATCATAATCATCATAATATCCTGCAGGAGTTGAATTAGCTGATTTCAAATCATTGATATCAATGCCAACATGGTTATCATTGATATCATCAAACTCCAAATCTTGAACAGTGTCAAGCTCAACACCAAAAACATGGTTGATACTGTTTCCAGTGTTGTAAGTGTCAAAGAGACCAAGGTACTTGGTAGTGAATTTGGTAGCCCTTTTGTGGGCGAAACAACAAAAACAAGTCCATGGCCACAAGTAGCTGGATACATAGATTTTATGGCAAATACAAAAGTAGTTGAGAAAGAAGAAACACTTCCATTGGAAGTGTTTTTGAAAACTATTGGATTTGGATAGAAAACATGTCCTTTGGTTCTTTCTATATCATTGGTGAGTCTTAGTAAGCCATTTGAGGTTAACTCAGCAATACCATCAAGATATAAATTTGATGATTGGAATCCATTATATTTATAGATGAAACTGTTGTCTTCACTTGCTGCTAATGTAACAAGATAAAACAACATAAACACAAGTTTGAAGAACATGATTATAGTTTGTGAATGAACAATGCTTCTGTAGTTCTGCTGTTCAATGTTTATTATTTATATGATTTTGTCCCAAGTGAAGAAAAAATTGCAAGTCACATTTGGTTCTTGCTATGAAATGTCCCGGAACCTAACTTAGCTACGACTTATTACTAAAAGAAACATCAAATGGTTACTAAAATTGCATTTCTCATCTGGGTCCTACTACGAAATGTCTCGTTTAGTATACTGAAAATGAATGTGTTACACATTTGAATAAATAAATGTGCACATTTCAACCACAATTTTTTTTCCAACTGTAGTAGTGGCCTAGTGGGTGAATGTTTTTCAATGTCTAATTTCTTAAAATAAGTATAGTTTTTGTTTTAGTTTCACACTTGAATGTGTGGACTTGACCGGCTACTATTGATTATGCTGTAAATAAAATAATGAATGAATACGCGGTAGAGCAATCTTTCACATGTGCTTGCAAATCGCGGGAGAATTTGCTTAGGATTGACAGCTATAAAATGCAGTTTTCAACCATTTGTTAGAGCAATCTTTCTACTTTAAGCTATGGGTGTCCAAATCCAAACCGATCCAAAATAAAACTGCAAAAAACTGAATATTTTTGGATGTGTTCGGATGTTGTTTTGTATAAACCGCTACGATCGAATCGGATTTCGGATCACCTTTTCAAAACTGAACGAAATTGCAAAAGTAAATATTAATACTTATTTATTCGTTTATTAGTATTATAAAGGTGGACTAATTTAAATAATAATTAAGAACCATTGGATCATTAAAGTGTACATATTTTAATATGCACTTTATACACTAGATTTGTTTCTCTCCTATCTTCCACTCTTTCCATAACTTCCCCTTTGCATTTCTGCATTAAACATTTCTTGTTTTACTATTGCCATCATATCTTGCCACCAACATGGCAATATTAAATTATATAATTCAGTTTTATGAAAAAATTGCTTCAATTAATGGCATTTGAAATTGGTGGATGCATAGTTTTGTAACAAAGAAACATTCTTAATGGTTTCATAGATGCCATATTCAACATTAAGAGCATATTTGGTGTGCAAGATATGATAGATACATGATAGTATAAGAAGATGGATAAAGATAGGATATGATAGTGACAAGATAAACATTTATCCTATCATACGTTTGGTGCACACTTGGTAGAGAAATGATAGCATTATTTTATTCTATCATGCGTTTGGTGTACTCTTGCTGTTGCATTATAAAAAATACTAGTGTGTATACCCGTGCGTCGCACGGGGAAAATTATATTAAAATTAAATGAGTGCTGACAACACTCTCTCTAACACTCGTTGTATTATTGCATAAAACTAATGTGGATCCCACACTTTGCATGAAATTGATTTCATTCAATGATAGAGCGAATATTAGAGTGTTAAAAATAGAGTGTATCTAACATTCTTCTTAAAATTAAGTTAAAACACATATATTATACATCATTTCCCTAAAAAAATATTATATTTCATAGCTTAAATTATTTTAAATTTAATAGAGAATATACGATAAACATGAATAAGAAAATAAGAGAATCATTAAGCTTTATGTATTATCTAAAATAAATTTCAAAGGATCAAGCACTGATAAATTATGATTAGAGAATTTGTTATTTTAATTGATAGTTTTTCATAATTGAATAAATGTATATAAAATGAAAAATTGAATAAAAATTAAGGACAAAATAAAAATGTATATAAAATGAAAAATTGAATAAAAATTAAGGACAAAATAAAAATGTTAATAATTTTCCTTAAAAAAAGGTTAATAATTTATTAAATTTATTGTTGGGAAAACATCATACAAAATTCATAAATAAATTTTAAAGTAATTTCTTAATTTATAAGTTGATTTACAATTATTGAACGATTTCATTCAAATCTTTAACTTAATTTTCTCATACCATTATTAAAGGATTTCTTTCAATTCTCATACGGTTATTTATCTTTCAAAGCTTAACATAATTTCTCTTAATCTATGTAAAATCGTCAAAACTTATTAAAAATATTTACTAAATATGAGTTATTCAATAAACATAAAAAATATTATTTACTTATCTAAAAAAAATTATTATTTACTTATATAAGACTGGATCGTGAGAATAATCCTAAATTATTATTTACTTATCTAAAAAAAATTATTATTTACTTATATAAGACTGGATCGTGAGAATATTCCTAAATATTTGAATACACTACCATCTACAAATTGACATTCAACCTAGAGATACACATCAATAATAATAAATAATATGCTACTTCCTGATCATAAATAAAAGTGATAAACTCGGATCAACTTCAAATATCAGTTTTTTTTGTTGAGGTAATCAAATAACATTAGTCATATTTAGGATATCCAATTATGTTTGTTAAGCATCTAAGTCCAATATTCAATTATGCAAAAAAAAAAAAAGTCCAATATTCAAGCATTGTTGGAATATTGGCAAGAAAAAAGAAACACTTTTAGAATATTCATGTTTTATCTCAAAGCAATTATAAGGAGAACGTTTATTAATATAAATAACCATTCCATTACAATCATGGATCATATGCGACCCCTTAAAAAATACCAGTGACACCAATATTCGAGAATTTTTGTACGTGTAACATTTGATAATATTTTCAACGGAATACTTACCAAACACACAAATTATATATATAATGATAATGACAATGACAATACAAATTTAAAATTGCATATAAAGGTAAAAAGCCCAATTTGTAACAGTAGAGTTAAACAAAAATTAAATTAGTTCTTGTAGAGTCATGAGATTTTCCCTTGTTCTTACTCTTCCTTGTAAGAAACCTACAAATTAAACGAAAAATGAAAATTACTCAGAAGAAAAGGACAAATTGAAGTTAATGTAGCTCATATGTGGGTCTTTATGGCTTACATTGTTGGGGCCTGAGGGTGCCTTTACAATTGTATGATCTTTTTGCTTCTCTAAAATGACCATTAAGCCACAAAGAAACTATATAAAATAATAAAATAAAAAAAGTGATTGTATGAACTATGATGTTAGATATGATGCAGCATAAAAATCCAATAACAAAAAAGAAGAGACAAGTATGAGTGTATCAGATAACAATCCAATAACAAAAGAAGGATAAATTTTCTCAATTAGTGCAAAGAAATAAACATAGAAAGAAAAAAAATAAATTGTAGTTTAACACAATTATAAGAGAAAATAATTATACCAGATATTTGGAGAATGAATTATACAAAAAAGGTTCCTAAATAAGTTAAAAAATGGTGACACATAAATAAGTTAAAAAATAATCGGTATGAGAGATAAAGATGATGAACATGCCTTAATGCCAACTACTACACTGAGCAGAACCTATGGTTTCAATCATGAAGGATAAAAAAACAGAGTTAAACATTGATTATTTAAGCAAAATACTAAAGATATGAAAGGGAGGAATAATATGGAAATAAGGACACCTTTCATTTTCTAAGAAATGTGAATGTGAAGGGAGCAAAAAATCAATTTTCCTCAAGGTCAGATTGTATATAAAGACCATCCTCAACCTTTAAACAGAACCAAAGTTCCACCTAATAGATCAAACTAAATTAAACAAAACAAAACAAAAGGAAAATATTACATGGAAACAAACATTGTATCAGTTATCAATAACATCGAGCAAGATAGAGAAATCCAATACTACAAATCTGTGCGACAAAAGAGAGAGAGAGAGAGCGCTAAGTATGAATGAATATTTAAATGAGAAACTTGGGAAGATGGTGAGCCATTTTTATGTATTTAAGATTTGTTGAGAGTTAAGGGGATGAAGCAGTGGATTTAAACAAAAAAACGAAGCGGTGTATGCAAGAACCAAGAAGAGATTAATAGGTACATGGGAGAGGAACCGAACAATACACACATGAGAAGGGTGCAACTTCCAAACAATTTTCTTTATTCAAAATATTAATCAATGTAAAGTTAAATATAGTACAAATAAAAAACTTAAAAATAAAAATAATTTAAAGATAGTTAAGGAAATAATTCTAATTATAGAAAATTTTAAAATAGCAATGGCTCTCAAAAAGTGACAAATGTTAAACTTGCCAAAATACTAAGTTTACTTTATTATTATCTATTGATACTAGTATGGACACCCGTGCCAAGCACGGGCTAGAATTTTGTTATATTTGAAGGAGAAAATATTGTGATGTATCAAGCGTCGGTTAACAAAAATCATATTCGCAAGCCTTAAAGTTTTGGATGAAGATGTGGTGGTATCATTCTCACTTGTGTGTTGCTTTTTCTCTAAATTATCAATATTGTGGGAGAGAGGGAGTGGTTCTTGGTGGTTGATCACATCCACGGGGATCCTGACACTTAATGGAGAGATGTTAATGTGTGAATTAAAATTTTACATAGTAAGCAGAGTAGATGTGAGCAACATATAAGTGAGATGACTCATATACATAATGTCTTAAGACTTTGAAAGATAACCATCCTCCAGCTGTTTGATGAAATGTATTTGTTTCCAGCGCCGATAACCATCCTCCAGCTGTTTGATGAAATGCCAAAGGGTCATAGAGCTGTTTGGAATTTTATCAGTAGCAGGTAAATGAATAATGAGATTTCAAAATGTTACTTTTAATTTGTCCAAATGCCTAATTTTGATATGTATTGCCCCTGGTCTATGAAGCACAGACACCAGACACGACACTGACACGCCGACACCACTAATAATCTGAGAAGATCATATAATTCAGTGTAATTATATGTGTTGGTGTCGGACACGTCTCTGACACCGGGACACACCTAATCCGAGGAGTGTCCGTGCTTAATTGCTCTTGGTCATTACACCCGTATTCAACATATTGCTTTTGCGCTCTTTAGAGTTTTCAAATTTTGGAAAGCATGATCATGTTGTGGTAAATTCTCCTGTCATTATATCTTTATTGATGAATGGTAAGTGTGATCAAAGAGACTTACGTAAGAATCTCTTGGTCAAGGAGATTTGGTTGTCCATCAATATCATTTCATTCTCTTGTTTTTGGTATGAACATTTCCTTAACTGGGGAATCAGAAATTTGTTTGGAAACACAGCTTGCTCACACTTTGATGAAGAGGGTATTGCCACTTCAACGGTGCAGGAGGAAGCACAATCCTTCACTTTTCCTTATTCCCTATAATGGATGCTTGGTCCTTAAGGTCACCATTTGTAAGCTTAGTTGCACCGACACTTCTGATTGAAGGCGTGTCCCAATGTCCGACAAGTTTGTGTCAGACACTAACACTTGTGATTACGATGAAATATGTCATTTTCTCAAAAATTTGATCAGTGTTGACGCGTCCATGTCAGTGTCGTTTCCAGTGTCGTTTTCAGTGTCTGTGTCCGTGCTTCATAGCTTGTAAGGAATTATAACATCATACTCCACCATGCAGGTATGTTTTGGGCTTTCAGTTTTGTGTTCCTAATGATACTTCCCTCAAATCTATTGCTTACACCAATTATGACCATGATATTGAGACCCATTGTCATATTGCTTCCCAACTTCTCTGTGTTTTTGGTGGTGGAAGGGATTAATGCCAATACACTTTTCACTTTCTCTACGAATGTTGCAACAATACTTGT
>Ga0315915_1005478_pt1 | contig 15829 bp, 3 predicted proteins | sample MpolbnodulesMG_FD_207738 | JGI IMG/M metagenome (GOLD analysis project Ga0315915, IMG submission 207738) | Medicago polymorpha root nodule microbial communities from Los Angeles, California, United States - branched nodules | ecosystem: Host-associated > Plants > Roots > Nodule | place: USA... | reverse complement strand
ATTCGAAACCGAAAGGGACAGAAAGGAGTAGAAGGAGAAGAATGACTCGTCAACACAAGTCGGAGGGAGAAGAGAGGAAAAGCACAGGAAGTCTCAACTGTGAATTTCGGTGTAAAGAATGAGTGGGTAACAGAAAACGAGTGACTTGGGGATTAATCCGACTTAATCCTTAAGCAACCACGTTTTTGTTACTTAATTGGATATATCTAGAAAAATAATTAATTTAACATCTTCAAGTAACAAAAAGATAAATATCATTTTGACCCAAGCCCCGCCCGTGATATATATGTTTTTGTAAGCGCTCATCCGTTCACAAAAGTAGGTACCCCAAGGGCACACCCTTTGAGGTCACTCTACCCTTATATAAACACTTACTAGTTGGTGTGGCTCACCGATGTGGGACATTTTTAAGTCACACACATACACTAGTTCTTACCTTGTGCTTTTCCTTATCCAATTTCTCACTAGATTCAACTAGTGTTCCAACACTCTTATTAATAATCATTGCAAATAAAACCATTATGAATTGGTGCCCCTATTTTCTATGCTTAGCAGATAAATGCATTTACATCTATAGTAACTACAATGAGTAACTTGCCAAAAATAATAATAATAATAATAATAATATTGATATTAGTACATGATTACCATCAGAAACATCTTTATCACAAAATATGCCAAACCCTTTTCTGGAATCACAGTACTTGATATTGCAGCCTCGTAGCTCCACCCCATTTGCCTGAATTCAAAACCAAATCAAAATTCAAAACTATGCAAAAAAACCATTTTGAAAATTCACCGTAGAAGGGTATAAAGGTTTAACATGTTTTACCATTAGGCCTTAAATTACAAACCAAGTTAACAAACCTGTAGCCAGTGCAAGAAAGTTTCGAGCTTTGCTTCTTTCTTCTTAAGCACAAGAGTTACATTCCTTAGTTACATCATCATTGCTGATGGTGCAGAGTTTCTACTTTCTACTGAAGCAATGGTACCTCCATCTCTCCCCATCAACATCCCTTCTCACCTTGGTCTCAGGCTCATCAGGGCAGCCTTGAATGTAGGCGATTTCAACCGTGCCCGCCAACTGTTTGATAATATTCCTCAACCAGACCCCACTACTTGTTCAACTCTTATTTCAGCTTTAACCACTCATGGACTTCCAAATGAGGCCATAAAGATCTATTCTTCCTTGCGGGCACCTGGGATTAAACCTGATAGGCCTGTTTTCTTGGCTGCTGCTAAGGCTTGTGCTGTTTCTGGTGATGCCTTGAGAGTCAAGGAAGTTCATGATGACGCGACTCGGTCTGGGGTGATGAATGATGTTTTTGTGGGGAATGCATTGATTCATGCTTATGGGAAATGTAAATGTGTTGAGGGTGCGAGACGTGTTTTTGATGATTTGGTTGTTAGAGATGTGGTTAGTTGGACCTCGTTGTTGTCGTGTTATGTTAAGTGTGGATTTCATTGGAAGGGTGTGAGTGTTTTTCGTGAAATGGGGTGGCGTGGGGTGAAGCCGAATCCGGTGACTGTTTCTAGCATTTTGCCTGCGTGCTCAGAATTGAAAGATTTGAAATCGGGTAAAGCGATTCATGGATTTGTAGTGAGACATGGGATGGTGGAAAATGTGTTTGTTTGTAGTGCACTTGTGAGCTTGTATGCAAAATGTTTAAGTGTAAGAGAAGCTCGGGCAGTATTTGATTTAATGCCTCATCGAGATGTTGTGTCTTGGAATGGAGTTTTAACAGCATATTTCAAAAACAAAGAATATGAGAAGGGTTTCTCCCTGTTTTTGAAGATGAGCAGAGATGGAGTCAGAGCAGATGAAGCTACATGGAATGCTGTTATTGGTGGATGCATGGAGAACGGAAGAACAGAGGAGGCAGTGGAGATGCTTAGGAAGATGCAAAAAATGGGATTTAAACCTAATGAAATAACAATTAGTAGCATCTTACCAGCTTGCTCTTTTTCAGAGAACTTGAGAATGGGCAAGGAGATACACTGCTATGTTTTTAGGCATTGGAAAGTTGGGGACTTGACAAGCACAACAGCTCTATTATATATGTATGCTAAATGCGGCGACTTGAATCTTTCAAGGAATGTTTTTGATATGATGCGTAGAAAAGATGTTGTTGCTTGGAACACAATGATCATTGCGAATGCGATGCACGGGAATGGAAAAAAAGCTCTTTTTCTATTTGATAAGATGCTACTATCACGGGTCCAACCCAATTCTGTTACTTTTACTGGTGTTCTATCTGGTTGTAGCCATTCAAGGCTAGTAGAGGAAGGAGTTCAGATATTCAATTCAATGGGTAGGGATCATCTTATAGAACCTGATGCTAATCACTATTCATGTGTGGTTGATATCTATAGCCGTGCTGGTCGCCTCAACGAGGCATATGAGTTTATACAGAGAATGCCTATGGAACCAACTGCTAGTGCTTGGGGAGCACTCCTTGCTGCTTGTAGGGTTTATAAGAATGTGGAGTTGGCGAAAATTTCAGCTAAGAAACTATTTGAGATTGAGCCCAACAACCCTGGAAATTATGTTTCTTTATTCAACATTCTTGTTACTGCCAAATTGTGGACCGAGGCTTCACAAGTCAGAATATTGATGAAAGAGCGAGGAATTACAAAAACACCAGGATGTAGTTGGCTTCAAGTGGGAAATAGAGTTCACACTTTTGTTGTTGGAGACAAAAGTAATAAGGAAAGTGATAAAATCTATAACTTTTTGGATGAGTTGGTTGAGAAAATGAAAATGGCTGGATATAAGCCTGACACTGATTATGTTCTACAAGATATTGATCAAGAGGAAAAAGCTGAGAGTCTTTGTAACCATAGCGAGAAGCTTGCTGTTGCCTTTGGGATACTTAATCTGAATGGACAGTCGACGATACGGGTTTTTAAGAATTTGAGAATATGCGGTGATTGTCACAATGCTATTAAGTATATGTCTAAGGTTGTTGGTGTTATAATTGTTGTCAGAGACTCTTTGAGGTTTCATCATTTCAAAAATGGAACTTGTTCTTGTAAAGACTTATGGTGATTATTTGAATCAGATTATTGGGATTAAGTGGTGACAATGATCCTATCTGAGTATGTTTAACTCAAATTTGATTAGACTGCTTTACTACGTGTACAATAGGAAAATACAATTCCTGTGATTTTAGAGAATCAGAGACATTATCAAGTAACATTTTTGAGCTTAAAACTTCAGAAGTTCTTAGCAATCAAAACGTATTTCTCTCAAGAAATGTCTTGGCAGAGGAGTAGATCTCCATTGAGATTCTCTCATGTTTTCTCCATTGCATCAATCGTCACTTATCACATTTCACATGACTACAGGCATTGTGCATTCAAACAGGTTTAAATTATTATTACTACTGTTTGTTGAGATGTGTAATAAATATAATAATTCATAATTCATTGGGATGTTATATTATTAACGCATGATTGAGATATTATCTTAATGTTGTTGTTATCATCTCTATTTTGATTTGTTGATACAACTGGTTTCAGAGAAGTGTATCTCTCAATTGGCGGAAAGACAGATTCTATCGGAACAACAACCCTGGTTTATGGCTGCTATTGCATCAGTATCTGCTGATTTATTGGCTTCTGTTGTCAGAAATAGAATATTGCAATTATTGTTCACCCTTCTGGGTTCTGACACATGGCCTTTTGCTGTCCAGATCAGAAAATATGCAGGATCAGTTATTTGAAAAAACACCTCTAACTGACCAAGTAAGGATTTATCCACTCTTGATCTAATTTAAAGCATCATTTACAAACATGTAATTTGATAATAGATATTTATTTATATTTTAAATATCATATCATACATCAAAATACATTAATATTAAGAAGCATCAAGTAATTTCTTTCATTATATAAAGTTTTGTAGACTTGATCTAGTTCCAACTTTACAATATATGCGTATTGCGAAATTTCCTATCTAGCTATGTTATCTAGATGGTTCTTTTCTATCTCACATTGTTTGAAGGGCAAAATGTGATGGAATACTTTGCCCCACCAAAGCAAGTAAAAGTACTAGTTTTATCATCATAAACATAACTATAAGGTAGAGGACATTGATTCTTAAAAAACACTGAATAAACATTTGGTGGACACTTATCAGGTGAAGCAAAAGATCCAGTACAACAATACTCTGGCTGGTTCAATGCCAAACAAGCACTCTTGCAAGCAATGACATTTCCATCTGAGCCATCAACTGCAAAATTTGGAGGACAAACTCTGTTCACATCATTAGGGAAGCTACTTGTTTTGCAGTCCCCTGAACCTCCTTGGGATTTTACCGAAACCGGTAGATTGAAACCATCGATAAGGCTAACATCATAGAAATCTTGTCCATTGTTTGATGCAAGAGTGAACTTCACTAGTGAAACTGGAGGGATACCACCAGCACCATTGCATGGTATTTGACCAGATCCACGACCACCAGTAGCACAGATGAATTTGCCAGTTGTGTTTGTTGAACATTGAGTTCTTTCCCGGAATCTACTTGTCCATGGAGATTGGATATTGAAAGTTGAGGAACTTTTGGAGGGTTGCTCAAAACTTGTTGAAGTTGATTGTTTGGAACATGAGAGTCTGGATTTCAAGCTTATGTAGAGCCGCACGTAATCATTTGGAATTTATTATGTAAAACCATTGTTGGAGTTTGGATAAAAGAACAATGCTGAAAAGTTGCAATGCAAATCTGGAAAAGGGAATGTTATATTGTGTCTGGTTTGTCTTCAGAGAGCTACTCATTATTGATGTTCATGTTGCTGCTGCATATAAAAATTGTTTGATGTTCATGTTGCTGCTGCATATAAAAATTGTTGCAAGTAGCCTTTGGATGTAATTTAATCCGTTTGTTGCTTCGAGTTGGGTACAAATTATGATACTACCATGTACATATTGTAAACAAATTGCACCTATTTTCGTGAAATACTAGTTTATGCAATTTGGTTTCTACAGGTAATGTTGGTTGTACTTATGAAATGAAGGTAATTTATTAAGCTTAGTTGCTTAATAAATTATTTTTTAAGTTCTTCTTTATCAGACATTATTATACAACCACACCACCTCAAGGAGCTTTGTTCGCTTCTGGTGCTGGGTATCCGGAAAAGCTACAAAGACGCTTGCAGGTACACACTGACATCTAATATCGCCAATCATCAATTGTGTCAATAGTCTTTAAAGGCCCGTCGTGTTTTCATATATTATTTCGTTGTATGAATTGGTGGTATTAACCTAGAGAGTCTTTTCCTCTACACTTGTCAATTTTCCATGTTTTCCCTGTTTCTGTAAACAGGCTCACTAGTTCTGTTTAATGTGTGTGCATTATAAATGGATCAATCAATTGTCTTTCAATTTCAGTTGGGTTATTAAAACTTCACCATATGCAACTTTATCACAATTGCACAGCTCTAGACTTTAGTGCTTCAGAAAAATGAAAACCAAAAAGCTGAAAATCACATCAAGGATCGGATACCTTTTTCATTGCATTTTTTTGCGTTGTGTTTTTCTTATAGTACTGGTATTTTCCGGATTGACCAATTTTCTCATGACCATGACACCATTCCAAATATGGAGGATCCCCGGTAGATTTGAAACCTAACATTGATGAACCAGTTGTTGAGTCTATTGATTTTTTTAAAGATTTCACCACCGATAAAAAATTTAGTCCTCAAGATGGCATGTTGACATGGATTTGAGGTGAAGCAGTCAAGTTAGGGTTTGTTATTGTTATTACAAGGTTAGATTATGAGTCAAATAGAAGAAAACGAACACTTGTTTTTGAATGTGAAAGATGTGGTGTATGTAAAAATTACAAGAAGCAATTAAAACGCCAAGACACATATCCAAAAATTGTGAGTGTCGATTATTTCGTGTGTGTATTTGTAATGGTTAGCACAAAATGAAGTGTTTCTTGTTCAAAGAGAGGTGTAAGCGTGCTATTGCATAATCAGACGTTGAACCTACCACTACCAGCAATCTCTACTGGCTCTGTAAATCAATTTCATATTCATGATTGATTAAAATTTGAAATTGGTTTGAACTTTTCTTAACTAAAACATGCAATCAAAACGTCTTAAAGTTTCAAGTCCGATTTCTTGTCCAAGAAATAATCAAATTCTAAATGGATAAGTGGCTTTTCTAAACCATGTCATCATGGATTAAACCTGTGTAAAATTGTTGTGTCGTGTTTCCGAAAATGAAAGAACAGTTCGGGTCCATTGTGGGTCATCTGCAGCCCATTTCGATGAAGTTGGATGTAGGAGATCAACAGTCTAGATCAATCGTCAGTATCATCTGGGTAGCGTTTTACTAATCCAAACCTCTTTTAAAAAAACTAAATATATGGTAAAATGACAATCGTGAAAATTCACGAGAAACTATCTCACAAAATATATATCTCTTTCCCAACTATATTATTTATTAATTATACTAATTTATCTTGAAAGATAAACAGATTTCGACACATACACAAAAGGGTAAGTATTAATAAATAAGCTTTTTTTTAAGGCATATTTCATTGCATTAGTCCTGACTATTTTTTTTATTTCTTTAAGATATAATTATGAGTTCATCATGAGTTCGACACATATACACAAAAAGATCAGACATTATATTAACATCCATTAGTCCTGACTTGTTTTAAAAAAAATTACATTTAGTTGCAAGAAGTTTTTCATGATAAAACCTCCACAAAGCCATGAACATTCATGTTCATGCAAGTTAATTTGTGTTAGAAATCCAGAAATTCTACATCCTAACAAACTGTTGTGATGCACAATGGGTTTTCCATCACAGCAGTGTGTCATGTCACATTGAGAACGAGTACTATTCTAAATTCAGTAGCAATTTTTAAAACTAATTAGCATGTCTGTGTTTCTCAAGCAGTGAGGGTCACAAATTTAGCATTAAATTGTCAAAGGAGCCACAAGAAGTGAAAAAATAAATAAAAAATTCAAACTCTTTAAGCAACATTAGCTTGGTATATATAAAAAAATAAGTTCTTCATTATCATTATTTCTTTATATGAAAATATTACCTCAAATAAAATAATTGATGATCTTAACTCTATCAATATATTGGAATACTTTTAAAAAAAAATAAAATTGGAATACTTTGTTTGGTTACAAAGAGAAAGTGATAAGAGATAAAGAGTTGAGAGTGTGTGAAGAGAAAGATGTGAGAAATGTAGTAGATTTGAGGTATTGTATGGTTTAGGAGAAAGATGTGAGAAATAAAAGAGAGAAATGTTGATTATTTTTAAAAATACGAAAATGCCCCTGCATTGTTTTTAAAATAGAATACGTTAAAATTAATTTAATATTTTACTTATGGCTCTTATGGACTATATATAAAGAAAATAACATGTTTTTGCCTCTTATGGACTGACATTTTCTCTTTCAAAAATTACCCTCAACTTTCAATACAAATATAGGACATATAACAAATAGATAAAGTAAATTCAAATATTAAAATAAAAGTGTAACAAACACGATATGAGTATATATATGACTAATATTTTTTTTCATTTATCCTTTAAAAAGTGTAACAAACTAGATGAGTATATTTATACTTGCTTTTTTATTATCCCGATTATACCCTTAGACAACTATTTCTATAATAAAGATTGTTGTTGGTGTCATTAAAAAATAGGAATTTGAATTATATTTTCTGTTATATTGTTGGTGTCATTGAAATATATAATCATGGTTAGTTTGATTCATTATAATTTGAATTTAAAAGGCATTTATATTTTTACTTTTAATCAAAATCAAAATTTCATAAAAAAAACACCGTTTATAATTTTCAAACATTAGCGCAATAAAAAGAGCATAAAGCCGAACACTCAAACAAACACGTACCCGTCTTTTAGCTAATTATATAAAGAGAATAGGGGATTTGGGGAGATTTTGGGCTGCCTTTTTGGTTATTTTGTAACGCCCCGTTTTTTAACAACAAAAATTGTGTCCTTTTTTTTTAGAACAAAAGATAAGTGTTAAACCTTTTTAAACACAAGTTATAAACTTTTATTAAAAAAAATATAGTGAAGTTTCCTTTTCAAAATAAAGGTCAGAGTTATATAGAGCTTTGCATGACAATTTAATAGCTTACAAGACACACTTACATCCCTACACAAAGGGAAAATTTCCTAACAAAAGTATTAACTAAAATTAAAAGGAATCCTAAGTTGATCTAGTCTAAAATAAAGAAATATGGGTATCGGACCCACCAATAACATCATCCTTAAGGCTTTCTCCCTCCTGACTATTTGAGTGGTCTTGAATACGTTACCCGTAAATGTGACCCGTCCTGAGGCCGGGTCGAATCCCCAGGACGTAGTAGTCCAGATATCAGGGAAGCTGGATTCCGTTGCCTCCGATGGAAGCGTCTCGGGATCCCATGGTGTTGTCATAATCTATGGCATATAGCCCACACATTCATTGAAAGGGTCACCAATCTAAAAATAACAAATATTCAGGAGCATAGTAAGAAGCATAAACGAAGTAAACATTATACGTGAATTAGAGATCTCATTCTAACTCACGTACGAAAACAAGTAAAGAAATAATGCTAATAATAAAAATCTTTAAGATTCGATTCCTAATGCAATGTCTATATGTCAATGCATATGCTTATTTTAAAAAATAGATCTTGTTCCCAACAACATAGAGGCTTGAAGATTTTGTTCTAAAAAAACATAGAGACTTATTATTTGTTTATTCATTTTATTTTTCCTTCTTTATTTAAAACAACTCATGCGTGAGTTTAGAGGAAAGAAATGGTTAAAGACTTCTCTTAATTTTCATTTTGTTGAAGGCGTCATAAGCTCGCCGTTAATGTTTTGCTTCCAAAAAGTAAACATGAAAATAAAATCTTTTTGCTTTTGTTTTGCTCTTTCTTTGAAGATCATGGAACCTAACCATAAAATAAATAAGGAAGCAAAGGAATTTTTTTTGGAGGAGAGGTCCTTACAAATTCTCAAGATGGCAGCCAATTGGAGGAGAAAGAGCAAGTCCACCACACTTTTCTACATCTTTCTCTAAATCTCTTGTTCTTTAACACTTTTCCACTCCAAGTTCTCTTAGATTTATATTCCTTAAGATGTCATGTAAGAGATTTTGGAAGACAAATTTATCTTTAAGAGACCAAAGCTTCGGCTAATGGGAGAAGATAATTTTATTTTATTTTATTTTAAAGTGAATCAAAATGTTCTTATTGTTCATGAACAACCGGTAACAAGGTTTGATCTACGATCATTTTGTATAACTCATTAAAATTTCAAGAAAAAGAAGAGATGAACAATGGTGTTCATGTTCTCATGAACAAAAGAATATAAAAGTTTTGGATTTATGATCCCTTACACAACTTAGAAAAAGTAGAATCAAAGAAGAGAAGTGAAAGGTTTCAAGATCAATTATACCCTACTCAAGTGCTTGGAAAAAATTGGTGGAAGGGAGAAATATGGTAAAGATGATATTTTCCAAGTGTAAATGAGGGACATTTTTGGGTTTAGTTTACATATAAGTGAAAATGGAAATTGATCAAGTAGAAAGCCATGGGTTCGGTTCTTTAGAGAGAGATAGAATGGAGTATGAGTTGCTTTATGGTCATGTATATTTATGCCTTCCACGTGCCTTAACTACCACACAAAAATTAACTAGCTTATAATGTAGAAACAAGAGAGATGGGAGGTAATTTATGGTTTTGTAGAGAGAGAAGTATGAAGAGAGAAGAGAACGACTAGAGAGAAGAGAGAAGAGAGAAGAGAGAAGGGAGAGAGTAGAGAGAAGAGAGAAGGAAGAGATACGTGAAAGACATAAGAGAGAAGAGAGAGGATCAGTAGATATTTTCTATCTTAGCAAGGCAAATCATCATTAGACTATAGTTACAATTGGTTCCTTACATAATACAAATTTTACCAATTCCCTTAACCATTAACACTTAGTTATTTCTAAAAAACCACATCATGATTATTTTCCCTTTTTTATTTCTATAACACCTCACTTAATTTTAAACGTAAATGATAGTAGTTGACACTGATACATGTATTGATAAAAATGTTTGAAATCATTTTTACCCATAAAATAACTTTTTATCCGAGTATTCTATACGATGTGTTCTGACGAGAAAATTTTTGATGGGGAAAATATTTTTATAGCATAATACAGTATATCGTAAATAATTTTGTAGAAAACGAGGTTTGTTTATAAATTTACGCGCGACCAAATTGCCTTTGGTTGAAAGCTTGAAAATTGTGTTTCAGAAAAAATTTCTAAAATTTCACCACGGATTACTAACGCAACAAAAACTCTAAAATATTCGAGTGGAAATTTAAATTTATCGTTGAAGGTATTATTTATTTTTATTTTATCATAAATTAAAGTAGATAAAGTAACATTATATTATATTATCAATATTTATTTATTTGTAAAATTGCGGGTCTTACATATTTCAATTATACCCTTAAATAAATTTTCCTATAATAATGTAATGTTTTTGCCCTTATTAAAAAAGATAAGATTTTTTTTATATTTGTTATATTTTTGTTATCATTGAAAATATAAATATGGTTTGTTGAGTTTGTTATATTTGAAAGTCACATATATCTTCTTCTCCTTTTTTTTACAAAAAAGTCACATATATTTATATTTATAATTTTAATCTATATAAAATTTTTTATATAAAATATCATTTATAATTTATATTCAAAATTTCTATAAAATATTATTGATAATCTGCATGTATTAGCGCAATAAAAAAGCGGAAAGAAGGACACGTGAGTGTCCATCCTTCTGCTAGTACTCTCTCCGTCCTTATATCTAAGCACGCATTTAACTTTATTTTTGTCCCTAAATGTAAACGCCTTTTCAAACTAGATGCATTTATTTTTTCCTAAACATACCCCTAATTAATACTATTAACTTATCTTGAAATATGAAAAGTCAAATTTAATACACATACAAATAAAGGACAATTGATAACATTAACACACAAAATAGACACATTAGACACATTAATAGCACTAACAACTTTTTTTAAGAAATGTGAAAAATGCAAAATATGATTAGATATAGAGACCAAGGGAGTAATTTATAAGGAAAATGCCAAAAGTTACGAAAGGCTTGTGCACAAAATTAACAAGAACATCATTGCATCCTAGATTTCATTATCAGTTTGCTCATCAATTTTTTCTTTCAATGATGAAAGATTATCCTTGAAACTTGAAATCACATGACAGACAATGATCTTTGGTCGATAACCACTAAAAAAATCAAATACATAGTGGAAATACATGGTTAGCTAATTAAGAATTTAATTTTAAACCTAATTTAAAAATGAGAATTTTACTTTCAATTTAAAATTAAAGTGTCTTTGAATTTCAATTAAAAAGAAAGGATTGAAACACATTTAGTATGTCATTGACATTAAATAAAAAAATTAGAATATTAGATGAATCATACACAAAAGATTCATCATTTTCTCATATATTAAATATGACTTTAGAAGTCATGCAACCATAAAGAATGATAACCTCGTCAATATCTCATGTAAACAATCTATTATCATTTACTTTCATGTATTAAATATGAATCTTAAGTCATACGTGAGAATGAATATATTATATATATGTTAGAAGTCTTACAAAAAATACATTCGTCCCTAAATATAGAGCACTCTTGAGTTTTTCTTTGTCGCTTTCTATAATATCCCGTTCAAATTTATAAGTTTATTAATTATTTTTTTACCAACATACCTCTAATTATGTTACATCTTTTTCAACAAATTTCAATAAAAATTTCTATAATCTATAGCCTAGCTAAAAGGTAAACTTGTAAAAAAAATACAAAATTTTAATAAATTCAATATCACAAATAACTTTCTTAATTCTCATGAGTTACTTAAGGGATCCTATAGAACAAGGATAATATTTGTACCCAAAAAAAAAAAGAACAGGGATAATATTATTTATATTAGAAATACAAAGCGATTATGAATATCCATATTACATTTATATATTAAGTGCCTATCCAAAAGAGAAAAACAACATAACTCTTAAGGTATATTGTTGATAAAAAAAATCATAACTTTTAAGGTGTATTTGTTGATTAAAAATCTTTTTACTTCATTTCAAATATTTTTATTTTTTTAAAAAAATCAACAGAAAGTAGAAAAATGTACTAATACTGTAAAATGACTCTAATGCTCAAAACAGCCTATGATTTGTCCAAAGAAAATCCAACACATTTTTTATTTAGTAGCAAAACAATGTACTGTATTATTACAACCAGTATTTCTGCAACATAACTGAATAAGGTGCATCATTACAAACAATTTTTTTATGTACAAATCCAATGTACTAACTATGTTGCAAATGAATTTAGAAGTGACAAGAATATCCCACCGGTTAATTGTTACCAGCAAATTGCAAAGCAACAGGGACAACAAAGGCCCACGTCACAAAAAAAGATCTTTAATTATGACCAGTTGTGCAGAAATTATTGGCTCGGAATTCAGCACGAACAAGAGTTGAGTTGTTGTTCAAGGCATTTTGAACAAAGACCAACGAATGAGGGACGGTAATCACCATGTTAGAAGACCTGGCGATTAGCGGTTTTAGCGATCGAAGCAAGATCGCAAAGAATCTGTAACCTGAAGAATGTGTCGTCGAGAAAATCTGATAGAAAATGATGGGAAGAGAGAAGACTCTCTACTCTATATTTCCAATATTTGTATTTTAATAGTTTCATTTATCTTATTTATTTATTGTTTTTCAAACTTCATATTTATTGTTTTTCAAACTTCATAGTATTATATATCAAATACTCTGGTATCGTATATGAGCAAAAGAAAACCATCTTACACTATTTAAGAAAAAAAAAATATCATTAACTTTTTCAAAACAATAAAAAAAGATAATTCTATCATCTAAAATACCCTTCGTGAAAACTTGTTCATGTATATTTAAGGAATTAATCTTTAACTGATTAAATTGTATTGTATGAATTATAGCACTAAATATGATAGTGTTTGTGAAGTTTTACTTATAACCGGAACTTTAAATATGACTATTTTGTTGCTTATATTTAAGATAACGGAAATAACTAATAACTATTACATATGTATATAGGGTTTTGCTAGAAGCCACCCATAAAGGTGTCTTTTAACAACCCACACCACAGGGTGTAATTTTCACTTTTTAGTTATAACTTTGTTAAAAGATACCTTCATAAAAATATGTCTTCTAGCAAAACATATATATTGTTAAAAAAACTATAAATTTCATCATTTTCTACTTTGAACTTAGATGATTGTTTTCATAACAACGCCAAAACAACTGTAATATTGACACGGTGACACCAACTGTAATAGTTTTGCTTTAACAATTCATGTCAATCATGTAGTTAAACGGTTTTCACTTGTTCAATTTTTCTAATATTTGCTTCTTAATTGTAAAATTTCCAAGTTTAATGAGCTTATATATTTTTATGATAAGTACACTAATCAAGAATCAAAGGATTTGTGCAAAATTAACCAAACTTACAATACAACAATTATTACTACTAAAATTGATAATAAATTGTCTCCAAAGCTAAGTTAAATGACAAAGCTGCCAAATGTAGCTTGTTACTAATCCCAACACTATGTTGGTGTTTCACTTGATTAGCATGAAACCTGAGGTGCAAAATCATGACTTGTGGATGATACTAGAATCTAGGATTTGCGAAGCATTTTCCTGCATAGTGAAAAGGCAAGACATTTAAAAGACAATCACTATACAAAGGAGAAAAAACCAAAATCATTAAAAATATTTGAATCATTTAACTTTACCTCAGAATATTGGTTTGATTTTGAAGTCTTATTTTTCGGGTAATTTTTCTACCCAACTCTTGAGCCTTTTTCTACCTTTCCTTCCTCTCTTTTTTTTCCAAACCTTTTACATTTTCCAAAATATTTCTTAGTGAACCATCACTTGAGCTAGTATTGCAAACCCTTCTAAAATTCAAATTTTACATGGGCAGTTGCACTTTGGAAAAAGAATCTACCTTCTTATACATTTCATCTGTAACTTAATCAATAAGATTACACGTTTCTTCAAAACACTTGTTAACCCACTCACATATTGCATAAAGGGAGATAAATCTCAACGGAATGAGCAAGCACAAAAAAGATTCGGTGAGGTGAAACAACATTTGATTGAAATAAAGGTGCTAAGTTTCAGTGAGGGGAAACAACGTTTGATTGAAACACTTGTGCTAATGACGATTTTCGTAACTTTAAGAATTTGCGCAAGTAGTAAAATTAAAACGGTAAGACCGAGTGTCAAACTCGAGAATCACGTTATACTATCAAATTATAATTTTATAAAGGTCTCGTTTGTTTCATAGCAATAATGAAAATTAAGCAAATAAAAATTGGTTTGAACTTGATGATAATAAAAATTGTTGGTGATTTCTAACTCGAGTTACTGATTTCACTATGACTATTGAATCTCTCTATCGAATTACTACTAAATTCTCTAAAATATTCTTGCCCTTATTCCTTAAGTGATAGAATCATTAATTTTAAAGTAACTGCTAATTCCTTAGGCTTTATTTGAGAGTTTTGAGGGGAGGGGAAGGGAGGCCTTGAAAGAGAAAAAAAAAAGGAAGAAAGAAGTGGAAAGAACGGAGAGCTTTGGGATGGGAGGCTTTGAGGGACTTATAGTTTTCTTCGTAATACAAAATCCTTTAATTTTGAGGGAACTACAAAATTGTATTGGGTGAGGACTTTCGGGGACTTGGGGTAAATTTTCCAAATCTAATATATATTGTTTTTATTGTCACTAAAAATCCAATATATATATATATATATATATATTCTTTCAAAAAAAAGTCCAATATATATTGCTATTATACTCAAAAAATTAAAAGTACATAAACCATAAGTATTCTTTTGTCATTCACTAGAAAAACACACTCTCAAACTTTTTGAAAGATTTCTCTATTTTTTCCTCTAATCTCATCTCTCCAAAGCCCTCTCATCCCTTCCCCTCCAAACTCTCAAACAAAGCCTTGGTGAATTTAATATTAGAATTCAACATGAATGATAAGAACTCTCAATTGGTTTCAAGGGTTTGCATCTATTCCTAGACTGCAAAGGCAATAATTCTTTATCTCAAAGCGTTCATAAATTCACCTTCTATTTCACAATATGAATCGTGAATCAATTTAAAGGTGATAAATCAATAAAAACATTAAGAATGGAGATAATAAAAATAATTTGATAAATTTCATCAATAATCAAAGATCAAATCACATAACAAAAATATTCATCTAATTCTACTCGTCTCCAAAAACGGAGGGTTTAATTACTCATGACAAATAAACAAAAAATAGAGATTAAAGAATAATTACAAGAAATTTTCATGAATGATTCTTGAGAAAACTCCTGCAATGATGGTAAGAACAAACTCTCTTTGTTTTTGTGTTATAGAGCACAAGTTTCTAAGCTAAAATATGATTAAAAGATAGCTCCAATATGATAAAAAAAATATATATGTTGTAACAGGCCCGACACGAGATGTTGCTCTACTGCTAGGGTTCCTGGAGCCCACTTCCAAGGACATGCGCTTCTGGATGGTGTTCATGGCATCTAGCGCCCACTTCTAGGGACCTGGCGCCTCAAGATGGTATTTATTGTTGGAACAAGGGTGTTTCACAAGTCACCTATTGAGTTTTGACAATAACAAGGTATTAAAAATAATCAATTGGATATGCTAAACAATTTGTTCAAGTGTGCAGGATCCATAATCAAAGTACTA
>Ga0315915_1005475_pt1 | contig 15835 bp, 6 predicted proteins | sample MpolbnodulesMG_FD_207738 | JGI IMG/M metagenome (GOLD analysis project Ga0315915, IMG submission 207738) | Medicago polymorpha root nodule microbial communities from Los Angeles, California, United States - branched nodules | ecosystem: Host-associated > Plants > Roots > Nodule | place: USA... | reverse complement strand
AATATAATGATCATAACACTATCAACCAATAAAAAAATAATAATATTCCAACAAAAAAAATATTGATATAGATCTTCAAAGATTAACATAAACTACCCATATATCAAATAATTTCATAAAAGTCCATTATAATCAAATTTATTTTATTAAAAAAATTAATATATCAAATTTAATTATCTATATACATTGTCATTATAATTACTAGCATCATGACAAACACTAATATCATCATCTTTTTTTCTATAATCAAATAAGGATTTAACTCATTGATCATATTTTGGTGAGATTATTCCTATTATATAATATGATTTAAATTTTTTCTTTCTTTTCAGAAGGCCAAAAAAATTGTAAAAAAAAAGCCAAAAAAGGATAGGTTGAAAGAAACATCAAAGCATAAGAAGTAGTATGGTTCAAAACTTGCAAACGTAACAAGAATAGAAAAGGTTGAAAAACAACAACATCATCGACCAAAAAGTAAAAATCTAAAACTGTAATGCCGGTAAAGCCACACCTAAATTAAGTAGCTTCCAAATTGACGAAATACATGTCAATCAAATCACGTGAAATCATTTCATCGCTTTTTAACTATGAGAAACCAAGTCTATGAGCTAAACCACATGGCAAAAACAATTATTTATCATTGCTCGATTGAAACCTTATCAAAGTTTCCAAAAATCAAGCACTCAAAAAATAAATGACTAGCTAATTCATTCACATTACAGCCAGCCACACACAAGCTAAATTATGCATTAATCTAGGGTATCAACAATCTTTTGTTGAAAGAATATATATCAATTAGCAACCTTCAAGCATAGAAATCATAATTGATCAGGGATGCATACCTGGTCAATCGGAAACCCAACGACCATGTCCCTCTGGTGGTTTGGACCATGATTGCTAATTATGACGTCTGAAAGGTTCTCATCGACCAAGAAGTTTCATGCGACATAATGTGCATCATCCTTCTCAGCATTATTGGTCTCAGTGAAAGACATTTCCCCATATGAACGTCGATATCTCTGAGGTTTCGATGGATAGTCTTCACACCGCCGAGGTTTGGTGAAATTACTTGTTACCTTTGAGACAAGAGAGTCACAGAAGGCAGTCAGTTCCTATAGATCGACAACCCTTCAGTATATAATTGAATCTTGGTCGCCTAACTCTGGAAGATTAGGTATGTTGTCCTCGAAAGTCCACATCAAGATGCAGTGTCATAATAATAAGGATGTCGTGGGGACTGTATTAGCATACCTGGAAGTGAATCGAAGGCTAACTTATGATGTTTATTTTTGCGAAATTTTGAGCAATTCAATCGGAGTTGATTATATTGTCAAATTTTTAGTTGCCTAACAAATAATGTAAGTAGGGATGGCAAAAAAATCTGCACCCGTGGATATCCGCGGATAAAATCTGCCACGGATATGGAGTGGATACCTTAATGAATATCCATGGATAAAATAAATGGGTATTTTAACTACCCGCTAATTAATGGATACAGATGCAGCTTTAATGGTATTCGCACCCGCGGATATCCATACCCGATATTAAACTGAGTGAATTACATAAATATCCTTAATACCTTTCAAGTTCCTACCAACCTTGGTCCTAGTACTAGTGTTATTGGTTATTACAAATATGTATTACGCTTATTTATTATCCTTTGACCTCTCTGACTCACGATTCTTATCTTTCTTGTTGTTATAATGTATGGATATTATGTTTTGCTAAAAAAAAAAGAAAAAAGGAAATGCATGTGATGAACTTTTGTTTTTAAATTTTAACTAAAAAAATAAACAATGTTTTTCCTTATAAATGTTATCCATGGATATCTGTATAAACATGTGGATACCTCAAAATCCGTGGATTATCCACTAAACGGATATTCACACGAATATGGATAAGGTATGGATTTCATATTTATCCAACGGAGCGGACACATATATCACACTATCCGCATCCATGGATATCCATTTACATCCCTAAATGTAAGAGATAATAATTCTTCCATTTTATATATTTGGAAAAATAAACTATTTGATCACTCAACTTCAAGGATTAACTGGTAATGAACTTGGATTTAAACCTTGGTTATGTTCCTCTTTTTTCTATTAATATAGTTAGTTTATTTTTTATCTGGTCCCATTATTTTCTTGACAACAAAAAAGATTATGTTGCTATATTTTGGTTGGGCTTAACGTCTGATAATAACTGGTGGGTCGTTTGGATGGGAATTCTACTCTTTACCCAACCAAAATTGTTTATTCCCAATTGAAAAGACTATAATACTCATGTGTGAGTTAATTCACACATCTCACGTACCTCATGCATGCAACTTGAGTTAATTCATGCATCTTTGGATGGTAGCATGACTTAACTTACACACCTTTGGGCGGTGCTGTGAGTTAACTCACGCAGGTTGGCCGGTAGTTATAAACAAAGAACACGTTTTTTTGGACGGTGGTTAAGGTTTTTTTAATGGATTTCACACGTTTTTTTACAAGGTTTTACATGTTTTTTAACTGCACTAAGTGTAGTTAAAACCTATATTTTACAATCCCCCTATAAATACTCTTCCAACCTTCACCATTTCTCACATTCTCTCCTTCTCACTCTCTCCTCTTCTTCCTTCTACAACAACGGCGTTTTTCCATCAATTGCCTTTCATAGAAAGAGGCCTCTTTGAAAATTTCAGGGGTTGTATGAACGGTCAATAAAGATGGCAACACACTGCAAAGAAGGTTGACATCGTAGGTTTTTTTCACATAAGACAAGAAACATACCTTACCCCAAGAGGGTTTCTTTTTAGGTTGATTTCTTATTACCCAATATGATTGGTGACCAACCTTCTTTGAGCAGATTTAGTTTTACCCCTAGGAAACTTGGTTTTCTCGTGGTTTTCTTTTTACCCCATATTTAGATTTACTCATCGTAAATGTATCAATTATATTAATAAAATGAGATTTTATGTTTATTATATTTGTTCCTTTATTTTTGTTTGTATTTGCATTTATTTTATGATTGTGTATTGAATAAAAAAATTCGAATAAAGTGAATTCAAATAAAAGTTGTGTATTAGATAAATAAATTAGAATAAAGACTAATTAAACTCAGCGTGAATTCGAATAAAAATTGCATAATGAATAAATAAATTCGAATAAAGACTAATTAAATCCAACGTGAATTCGAATAAAAATTGCGTATTGAATAAATAAATTCGAATAAAGTGAATTCGAATAAAAGTTGCGTATTAAATAAATAAATTCGAAAAAAGTGAATTCGAATAAAAGTTGCGTATTAAATAAATAAATTCAAACAAAGTGAATTCGAATAAAAGTTGCGTATTAAATAAATAAATTCAAATCAAGTCAAGTCGAATAAAATTTTCGTATTAAATAAATAAATTCGAATAAAGTGAATTCGAATAAAATTTGCGTATTGAATAAATAAATTCGTATAAAGTGGCACAATTACACAAAAGCAATTAAAAAAATACACAATTTTATTTAGTTTTATTTTCATCTACATTACATTACATTCTCCCTAAATATGTGGTATCATCATGATGTTGGATTTAAATTTAATTCTTGAAAGTTTGCCAAAAATGTTGACATTGAAGTGTCTTATACGTAGTATAGTGATTTGCAGCGCCCTTTGAAAAGTCAAAAGAATGAAGAGAACACAACACATGTATTCTACAAAATCAACTATATAAATTTTCTCATCGAATTCCCTCATATACGACGAGTAATCACACAAAGGAATGCTTTCCAACAGGTTGCTTTGAACTTAATCTTATTGCCCTGCCAATTGACAAGTTTCAATTGACATAGGAGCATGATCAAGCTCAAAGGAACCTATTAGAGGTGCATCCCGTCATCACATAAAAGAATGCATTCCAAGAGGTTGCTTTGAATTGAATCTTACTGCCCTGCAGAATACATGTTGTGTTCTCTTAATCTTTTGACTTTTCAAAGGGGCTTGCAAATTTCTACATTCAGTATAAGACACTTCAATACCAACATCTTCAGCAAACTAACAAGAATTAAACTTAAATTCCAACAAAATAAAGACAGTACATAATAATGATGCTACCTAATCATAATCTTATGGCAAAAACAAACTGTTGAGAATATCTTCAGGCGATCTCAGCAACGTGACAAACATATCAATCCACGGGAACATGTTGTGTTGCCAAAAAATTGAGAACATGCTCCTCACCTCGTCGTCGTTCGATAATTCTAGCCGACTGAACGTTATTCTCCCGTCGTCCAACGTTGGACGTTCATACCAAGAGTATTCCACCAACCTTGTGTCTCAGGGGTTGAGTCCTTGGTTGATTTCATCTAGTTGATCCTTGAGGCCTTTTAACGTGACATTGATGTTCCGAACCTTGAACATCTGAGGATTTCCACCATTGAAGCGTATGCAAACATTGAACAAATCGGTCATTGTTTCAAATCTACACCATAAAAAATTAAACAAACAATGATAAACTTATTCAAACATTTCATCAAACACTTAGCGTGCAAATTATACATAAACACAAAAACTCATAATTACAACATAAACATGCAAACTTCTAAACAATTAAGCAATATAAGTTATTTACATGTAACATTGTATCATTTCTTGCCATAAAAACGAAAATTTAAACAAACCCTAAAACTAAAAAAATTCTAATTTAAGAGGAAAAATCTAACATATAAACATAAAAAGGTTAATGGTGTTTGATTATGAAAACTTACTTGTTATTGGAGTGTTGTTTGATTTGAACTTGAAGGAATTTTGAATTTGGGTGATTTGAAAGAGATTTTGGAAATTTTAGATGAGAAATGAGGAAATGAGATTCTGCCTACCTTTAAGACAGCACACAATGTGAGTTAAGTCACACAGATTTAACACTAGCGTGAGTTAACTCACGCAGGGGTAATTTTGGAGTTTCAATTGGGAATGAGCAAAACGTGTTGGGAGAATAGCAGAATTCTTTGGATGGTTGGAAATAATTGAGCTACTGTACTCGTTCTGTATTTTATGGTTTTGACTTTTGGTTTTTCTATCCTATGAATTTCTCACGCATCCTATGTTTTTTCCTTCAAAATTACATTTTGTTTGGATTTTAGAATTTGAGGCCTATTAGGATTATACAATCCAAACAACATAAAAAAGGAAAGCCACATGTCTAAGACTCATCGTTGCCTATAGTTGGGTGAGAACCTGTTTCGGATAATAGAATACGAAACTTTTGAATATTTCGAATAGTATAATCTGAAATATCTACTTTTTAAAAATCAGGAAACTATTCGGATTATGAATTCTGAAACCTTCGAATGACAACCATTTTTCGATGATATATTTGAAGTATGGTTGTCTAATTCCTCGCACTTCCGCGTTATGGAGACAACATTGTCGAGATGATGCAAAAAAAATGGGATTAAAGATATATTGGTCGGATGGTTGACTATAATAATGCACTATGTCGGGTGGCAGGTTATGAGGTGGTAGGAGATGACCAAGATTTGTACATTGTTGAAAATCTTGATTCTGAAGAAAAGGTTGTTGCTGATAAGAAGGTTGGAGATGAGGTGAAGATTGAAAGTGATGAAAATTTTAATCTTGATGATTGTAGCGTATATCTTAGGGTGGATCAGCTGAAATCTATATCATTAGTTGAAATGTGTAATAATATAAATTCAACTTTTTTGGTATAATGATATGTATATACACACACATACATGATGATTTTTGGATATAATTCATTGTCTTTTATATTATTCTATATATTGAAAAATTGTTGAATCCACACAGAAATGAAATCAGTGCATGCTGATAATTGTAAACTGTATGATTTCGGATTATATAATTCTAAATAAGTTTCAGACCGAATGGTATTTTAAGAGAAAAAACTAGGGCGCATAAGAAATGGATAGGGCGAGAAAAGTAATAGTCTATGGTTTTTAGATTTGATTTTTGTTCAATCCAGTGTTGTGTATCTCGATTATTCATTTGTTTCACACTTTAAGTATTGCCCCTTTTTGCAGTTTTGGACCCCAGGCTGATAATTGTAAACTGTATGATTTTGGATTATATAATTCTAAATAGGTTTCAGACCGAATGGTATTTTAAAAGAAAAAAATAGGGCGCATAAGAAATGGATAGGTCGAGAAAAGTACTTTAAGTATTGCCTCCTTTTTGCAGTTTTAGACCCCAGGCCAATTTTGACATATTCAACGCACACATGGACGCCACATGCAGTGGCGGATCTTGAGTTTATTTCTCGGGGGTGCCAAATATTTGTGGAATATATATTAAAAAGTATCAAAAAATATACAATATTGTAAACTAATGTGGTGGTACAATTGCTTGATTGTAACATGAAGGATGTTGAGGGATGCCGGTTCAAATCCTTGTAGGACCATTTTTTTTGTATAAAATATGAAGAATTCGCTAAGTAATATAAAAAGAGGGTGCCAAGGGGAACGAACACGTGACCTTTTTTTGATTGAGAGACTGCATAACCGCTACAACACCAACATATTAGTTGTAATATCATGCCTAATATGATATTTATATAAAAGTTGGGGGTGCAGTGACACTTGTGGGTCTCTAAGGAGATCCGCCCCTGGCCACATGTATAATTTTGAGAGTGGTGGTTGTGGTGGTGGTGAGGTGCGAAGGTTTGGTGGAGATGGTGGTGGTGAGAGTGATGGTTGTTATCATCGCAAGAAGCCATGAGATTAAGGGCGGAGAAGACAATGAAAGGTTTGAAGGAACAACTGAGACGAGATAGATGAGAGAGAAGAGAAAGGACTTTTTTTAATTATTTTTTGTAATTAAAGCATGTACATGTGGCATATCTATTTATTTTTAAATTGAAAATTATACATGTGGCGTCCACATGTGCGTTGAATAGGTCAAAATTGGTTTGAAGGACCAAAACTGCAAAATGGACAATACTTAAAAAGGATGGATTGTAATTTATTTTTTTAAAGGGCAAAAATCATAAAATCGTAATATTTAAAGGGTCAAAACTGCTATTAAACCTTCTTAAAAACTAACTTCATCTTGAATTTATTTATTCGGACGATAAAAACACAGTTTTGTCCATATTATTTTTCCAACCACATAAAAAAAGAACAGTATTCTTTTCTTGTCCTAATGGATAAATAGGGAGGGATAAGATTTTCAAGAAATCAACGAGGGGGTAAAAGTAGCTCTTTCGTCCATTTGGTACCATCTCTGAATGTCATGTCACTCCGAAACTCTCACACATCTTGGACTTATGTTTCTGTTTTCCACATCTAATTATATAGTTATATTTGTTTATACAAAAATTCAATATTGTAAGCACTCAAATCACAACATAAGATGATTTAGTGTATAATATTATGGCAAATAGGTCATAATCACCTTCAATCACCATGATTTTATAAAAATTACAATGTGTAGTTTTTGAAAGATCTAGATGATGTTCCGTGATTATGACATATACCAAAGATAATTTTAATCCTTTAGTAAAAAAAATTGAAGAAGTTAAATTTTCCCACCTAAATTGATAATAGAGAGAATCGAACTTGAAACTTTGAGAAGAAGCATGTTCTCATATCCGAAGTCAATACCACCAAAAAGTTAACAAAGTTGGGGTGTGTGTACTGTTAGGTATAGTGGTGTTTTTGATTGGGACTGAGGTCACTAATACATATAACAAAAAATTGTGCATAGATTCCGATAGTGAGCTTCCCAATGTCACAACCCTTAGAATAGGGGCCAAAGACGAAGAGAGAGCAGCGCCGTTTACCTTTAATTTTTTTCTTCCCTTTTGGCTCTTTATGTTTTAAATTAAAATTGTTTTGTTTTATGGGTATGGCCTATTTGGACTATCATTTATATTCATATATGGACTTAAGGTACCATAGCTTGTTTAATATATTATTATGACTACCAACTCTTCATTAATCAAACTTGTTACATTTAAAGAATTATTTTCACGTCAACAAAATGTACAAAGGATTTAGTTGGGGTGTGACACACATATAGTGAATATAAAAATGTGGATTCCCATCCTCACGTGTTTTGGCCTCAAAATCTGGGATGTTGTTTTTTCTTTTGTTAAAAGCTTTGTTGCTGCCACCCCACTATCTATCATTATAACTAGTTTATTAAAATGTTAATTATTTTTGCCACACCTTAGGTCATCTACTCTTACATGTCCAAGAGTCATTGTTTCCTACTGCTTTCTTTTGTTTTCTACATTATTTTTCTTTACTTTTAACTGTTCTAAATATATTCTTCTTCTTTTGATGATTATAGAATGTGGAATAGTATTGACGCAAATTATGTTTTCGTGCTATATCTGTTATTTACAAGTCTTTTAAGCCACATGATTACTATCTTTTTTGCCAAATTATGCATGCATATGATAGTATAGCCATATAACTATGAACAAAATCTATGCAATGGCTCTATTATGTATGTGGAGTGAAGGAATGTTGTTAGGACTTAATTACACCAAAAGACTAGTCTAATAGATGAAATAGTCTCTTGAGTATTATCACATTGAGCATTTTTTTTATCTACTTAATGTGATATTTCTAACACTGTCACACACTTTTAAGAACTGACATCCACAATGACAATTTCAATCTATAGCATTGACCCAATGATAACCTTTTCCATTTTAGCGATTTCACTCACCTATCAATATTCGATGGCGTATTTTAATGGAACTATAGGTGGCCCTTTCCATGACTCAACTGTCAACATAAACACCAACTATTAGGACTTAAATACATGAAGAGAATCTAAAATCTAAACCAAAAAACTAGTCTAATAGATAGAAGAGCTGTATGACTTAAATATTACATTGAACACGTTTATCTACTCAATACGAGACTCATAAAATATGAATTTACATGTTAAAAAGAGTATAATAAAAACATTTATACAAAATCAATTAAAGAGGTATCATTATTGTATAATTGAATGAAGTGATGCATATTATGATCTCATTATAAACTCCTTGTCTTTTTCAATTCATTATATATTGCTAATAACAAGGACGCCCGATTGATGCTTATAATGAATTTAAGGTCTTTTTTTATCACTTAATAAGGTAGAGTCTGAGATCGAACCTCTAACCATTTATTTAAGGGGTCCAAATTCCTTACCATTTGAACCAGTTTATTGTTGGTTTATGATATTTTTTAAATGTAAGAAAAAACATATATAATAAAAAAAAAACATCACAACATACACAAAAAGAAAAGTTTGTCATACATTAATTCATGGGTGGAGTTGTCTGATAACTTTCTTGAATTCTCTCAATTGGAAAGGATTTGAATCATGAAATAAGTAATTTTTCAGCAATTGGAATGATTTTAAAACCGTCCTTTTTAAGTAAAAAAAAACAATTAAAGAAACTACGAATGAACTAAAATAACACTTACTATCTTTTTAGTTGCTCATATAATCAATCAAAATATTTATTTATTTATTGTGCATATTATAATTATATACATATAAATTATGCATAAATTATAATTATTGATTAAAATGTTGTATTTAACACCTCAAATACTATTTTAACAAATAGGTAAGTTTCCAAAAGAATTTTTTTTTTGAAAATAAAATTAAAAGTGATTTTAAAAGCCAAAAAAAGCAGTTAGTGTTATTTCATTGAATTCATCTATAGTTTTCCTTAAAAAATAAATTTAAAAAAAATTCATTTGAATTTTTTTTTAGTGTTTTTCTTAAAAAAAAATGGTTTTTAAATCGACTTAATGACACAACATCAAAGAAGCTCTTTGATCACTACCTGTCTCACGGAACAAACCTGGACATACATATAGTTCTTGGTTAACGGTCACTTGAGCATAAAAATAATATAAGAAGTCAATTGATCTAGTAGATTGTGGGGTTTATTTTGAGACTCGGATGGTCGTTAGCATAAAGGATACACTTGAAAGATTGAAGCTTGTGATGTTGTTCATGCATAGATGTGGGACATGTATGAAAGAATGATGATAGCAAGCATCCAATGAATTAGGCAACTAATTGTTGAAAGTGACTCCAAAATTTGGGGGATACAGTCACGAGTAGTAGTTGCAAGCTTAATGAGACCACAACAATATTGATTTGTCTCATTTGAGATCTCATTTCTCTGCTGTGGCATATCCAAATTAATCATATTCAGAGTGAAGGCAATGGAAATGTTGATTGGTTAACTACTTTTAGCTTTAACTCTGGATTCTTATCTGGTGAAAGTTTTAGAGACTTTTCCAAGAAACCTTCCAAGGCTCATTTTCATTATGACATATTTCTGGGCTCGCATGTTTTAAAATGTTTGTTTTGTTTTATACTCGTTTTTTCTTTTCTTTATGAGTTTTGCCCCTCTTTTCGTAACAAAAAAAAACTTTTGAGGGTATAATTGCAAATTATGTTGGTTATGTTAAACTTCTAATTTTTATTTCCTTCATATAATTGATTTTTAGGGTATTCAATCCCGTGAATCTTATGCTTATATATAGAACTCATTTATACATAAGAAATACAAAATTCTATTGGATCCATCAATAGTCTGCACCCAATAAATCATTTCGATGCATATTTATATTTTAGGGTGCGTTTATTTCAGCTTTAAAAAAATAGATTTTGAGTTAAAAGAATTTAGAGATTTTTTTTAGATATTTTTTAAAAAAATCTAAAGCTATTCCTGTTTGTTTACTAACATTTTTTTTTTTAAGATTTGAATTTGAAGCTCTTACACTTGAGCTCCTTGTATTTAAAAAAAAATTGACTTTTGAAAAGCTACTTGAAAATTGGAATAGCTTTTCATTTTGAGTCTAAAAATAATGTTTTTAATAAATGGATTTTTTAAAAATCTGAAACAAACATTACAAAAATAAAAATAAAAAAGTGATTTTTTAGTTAAAAAAAAAGTTTTTTTTTTCAAAAAAACCCCAAACAAAAGGGCCCTTAATGTATCTATGCCGCAGAAAAAGGCAAATAAAAATGCAAGAAAGAAATGGTGTTGCACCGGCGGGGGCTTTATACTATCAGCCTATAACGGATTCACGGTGTACTGTGCGTAAAATAAGAAGGTAGTACGATTTATTTTTTATAATTTTAAATCCTCCAATCACTATTATAAACAAATTTTTTTTAATTCATTAAATAGTTGAGGTATTTGATTTATAATATAGTTCAAATACATTAGTTATTTTATAAACTGGAAAAAGAAATATTTGTTTATAATAGTAATTGAAGGAGTATTTTATTAGCATATGTAGACAACTCGAGTTCAGTGGTGTTGACTTGAAATTTTAGAGCATGCTCGTCTCAAGTTTTCATATTCGATTATCATCATTGTCAATTTTAATGGCCTAGTTTGACTTCTCTAAAAAAACTCGAGCCCATGGCAACACACATAAAACAACTGAAGCTTATCTTGCTCTAACTTAGCTTGTTTTGATGATGTTAGTGCTAGTTTATTTGATGCTAGCTTATTTCGATGATGTTTTCATTGCTAGTTATCCTGCCTCTTGTTATTTTAGCCTTAGAATATGTTAAAGCACTTTAGCATTGTACTCCCTCCGTCCCACATTATAAGAAGAAAAAAAACACAGTTATTAAGAAAACTAAAACATAATAGTTTGTAACATAGTTTTTTGTGTTATCTTTGAAATAAGTTTTATAGGAAGATGTAAAAACAATTTCTATTGCTTGTTGGTTATTGAGAAAATGGAAGAGAGTAAATTGAATGCACTTTGCATTTAATTTTCCTTTGGAAAAGATAATTTTTCCAAACAACATAATTAAATATGATAAAAATTAGTCTTTTTTTACTTATAATTTGGGACAAAGAAAATGAGTTTTTTTTGCTTATAATTTGGGACGGAGGGAGTATGTCTCTAGCATCTTGTCATTCCGTGTGGTTCAAGCAATCTCATTCACATTGTCAAAATCTTTTTCTGCATATGTGAATAGATTCATTTTAGTCTGAATCGCATCACACAAAGTTTCTAACTTTGTGTGAATCGATTCATGCAACCTTGAATCGATTCACTTTTGAATCGACTCAAAATTGATTGAGTCGTATCACATAATCTTTCTGACTTGTGTTAAATCGATTCAAAATACCTTGAATCATATCAATCTTTATCCTGGGTTCTTTTGAATCGATTCAAAGCTTGCATGATACGTATCAATCTTCGTATCTTTTGTCTCTTGCTCAGCTTTGAATCAAACTATCTGAATTGATTCAAGCATTTAATGAATCGATTCAAATAGTTTTTTTTTAATGAAAATTTGCACTTCCTCCCTCTTTCTATATATACTCACTTCCTCATAACTCATGGTTCATTGAATCATTTGCATCTACTCTCTCTATAACACTACACTATTTGTTGTGTCTGGCCACACTTTTTTAGGGGACGTGTAAAAATTGTCCCCAAAAAGTCTCTAAGGCAACGATTTATGACTGTTGCCAAAAGTATTTTTGCAACACTTGATAAACGTCCCCTAAAATACTTTTGGGGACGATTTTGGAGCGTTACACTATTATTCATTCGGTGACAACCATTAATTGTCCCCTTAGATAGTTTTGGGATAATTTTGAGGACGATTTTGGAGCCTCGCTATTATTTCTTTAGTGACAACCATTAATTGTCCCCTTAGATGCTTTTGGGGACGATGTTAGATTGTTGCATAAAAACTTCACCATCAAATTTTTTGTGGCAATCTTCCCTCCAAGCTTGTTTACCAAAAAACAAAATCTCCCTCGAATCTGGCCTGGTCAACACACCTTTGACTAGGGGTGGCAAAACGGGTCCAATCTGTTGGGCCGGCTCGTTTAGCTCGCTATTTTTATCTTTTTGAATTTATTTTGGTTTTTGGATTTATTTTATGTTGACATATTTTCATTATTTTTCTATTAAGTATGATGTTGAGTTCGATATTTTCATATTTTCAATATTTCAATATTTTGCATATTCTTTTATATATTTTTATGATAAAAGGAACATATACTTAAAAAAAAATGATAAGAGCAACATAGTTTTTTGTAACAATTAAGTTGTAAAAAAGTACATTAATAAAAGTTATTTTTTTCTCTAAAAAACAAAGTTTTTTTTGTTTGGTGGGTCGGCCTACCAACTCGTTTGCCCGCCACTAAACGGGGCAGGGTGTGATTTTGGATTAGGCCACCAAATTTGACTTGGCTCGTCTGGTCCCGTTTTAAGCGGGCTTAGTCAAGGTGGATCTAAACGGGACGGTCCGGTCCGCTTTGCCATCCCTACGGCTATGACCACTTTTCTAATTTTTTTTTCTCAAAAAAAACTGAAAATTGGCATAACTAGGAGTTGAACACGCAACCTGTAGGACAAACAAGGCATTCTTTAACAAACCCACCACATACTTTTTTGTTGTAAAGTTTACTTTTTCTCTTTTGGTGTTTCTTTCTAAACATATTAATTAAAACTAGAATAAATTTATAATATTTATTTATATACGAAATGAATTTGTGTAGGTATGAAATGCACATATAATGATAAATTTTGATGAGTTTTGAAAATTGGTAAATTTTGTTAGTTTTTATTTTTATTTTTTGCGATTGAGTGATCTAGATTAATCTAATTCAACCCAGTTTAATACAAGTGCATATTTTTTGTATAAAATTTTGATTTTGATTAAAATAAAAAATATAAATGTTTTGTTGCACACGAAAATTAAAAATATTATAAAAATTACATGGAGAGGTTTATTAAAATTAAATTAAAAAGTTTTTACAAATAAGAAGCTATGGTTGAATTTTTAACCAAGTTCAATATTTTTTCTTACAATTTGGCATATGTGCAGGGGACTAAATTAATGATGTTATAGTCGGAGGAATTAATGAAGGGGTTCTAGTTGGAGCGGCCATTTTTGTGCTTCAGCTAAGTTTAGTCCACTTGTGTATGTGATAGCATAACAACAACGTGGCTATTTAGGTGCAGGCTTGACAGCTGTTAAGATGTGCTGAAAATTCTTTGCATCTTGAAGCCGATGTCGTAGAAGCAGTATTTGTACGGCATGTGTAGTAAGATTTATGAGCATGGTCCTTTTTAGGTGTTGAGGAGTAGGAAGACTTATGGGTCCGATTGTATCTTAGTTGTATTTTGTAACAAAATTATAATATGGTACACATTACTTTAATGTTTTATTGTAGTTTAATTATAAGTGATATTCATTATAGCTAGCTTTATTTTCATTTTGACTATTTTGAGTCTGTTTTGACATTATAAATTTTATAGAATTTCTAAATTGTGAAATATGCTTACTGAGAGAGCTACTGCGATGATATTTTATTATAAGATTACCTTTTGCTACACTTCAGAAATGTTGTTTATAATCTATGGATACGTTGTGTTCTCATACTCAGTCTTAGGCCTTAATTAAAAAACGTCGCCTCTAGTACACCATAAAAGCGTCCCCTTTTCCAAGACTTTCTGGGACGATTATTAAAAGTGTCTCCAAAACCGCGAGAAAAGAGTCCCCTTAGACTATAGGCAACGCTCGTATAGAAGACACTTGAAAAACGTTCCCTATGTCTTTGGCAACGATTTTAATAGTTATTGCAATGCTTTTCACATGTTGTTAGAGGCAATAAATGGCATAGTTAAGTCTTAAAAACCCATTGTTCATAAATTCTTCAAGATTAAACACTTTTTCTTAGAATCACTTTGTGCTTTGAGTCATATAATTTGCTAGGGTGCTAGTAGGCTTGTAAATTGGTTCTTTCAAGGAGATTGGTTGGGCTTAATCAAGACACCAAAGTGAAGTCAATAATCCCATTCCACCTCCAAAGGGCTTGGGGTCTTTCTAATTGTTCTTGAAATCAAAGGGGATTCGTTTACCGGACATAGCATCGAAGACTTGAGTGAAGAGTTCGAAGAAGTGCAGAGGTAATCAAGGATTCGAAGATTCAAGAAGCACCAAATTCAAAGGTTATTTGAAGTTTGGGGGAGTGCTTACATAGGGGTTGAAGAACTAGGATTGTTCCAAGGAACAATTGTAATCACATTTGTATTCAACATTGTTACTATTAGTGGATGACCTTGGTGGAGACGTTTTTCACCAAGAAGAGTTAACGTAGCCCGAAGCGAGGACGAAAGGGTGAACAACTATAAAAATATCGATGTCGTTCTCTTTTCCTTATCCTCTTTAATATTCATGAATTGTATATGTTAATTGATTAATTGATAATGTATAAAATTGATATTTGATCTAAGTGATTTGTGATAAAAATTGATCTAACTCCTTGAGTTAGGGTTTACTATTGTGCTTGGATCAATTAGTTTTAATTCCTATACAATTCATTAATTGCATATACATTGTGTTTTTGATTGATAGCTTGTTATATTTCACTTTATGTTTGGATTTGAAATTGTCTAAGTTTTGCAAATTGTCAAGATTCTTAATATTTGATTGTAATGAGATTTACATTGTGAACTTCTAATTTCTATTTGTGAACTTCTAATTTCTATTGTAAATCTCATTGACACATAGTTTTTAACTTTTTGTAATTGTTGTGATTGTTCAAGCTTATTTCCAATTAATCAAAACATTTCAAATCATTTTCATAAAACTCTGTAAAACTTTTTAAAACCGTTATTCACCCACCTCTAACGTGCACCTTATTGGCCATATAGACCAACAACAACATATTATTGCATCAATTAACTTTTAAGTGTTACTTTTCCCACCCCATTCCCTTCTCACGCGCCCTGCAAAAATTACCAAATTGCCCTCCGAAAAACGAAATTTGAAATTTGAAAGATCAGCCCGGATTACATATTCCGGA
>Ga0315915_1005474_pt1 | contig 15835 bp, 11 predicted proteins | sample MpolbnodulesMG_FD_207738 | JGI IMG/M metagenome (GOLD analysis project Ga0315915, IMG submission 207738) | Medicago polymorpha root nodule microbial communities from Los Angeles, California, United States - branched nodules | ecosystem: Host-associated > Plants > Roots > Nodule | place: USA... | reverse complement strand
AAAAAGATGAAACACAACATATTTTCAACAATGTTTTAAACTTCATCAAACATTACAATTTAATTTTCATTTTACAATGTTTTCAACAACATAGACCAAGTTAAAAATGTGAACAAGAACTAATTCTATTTTGTAAGAAATGGAAATGACTATAATTTTATCCTTTTCTAAAAGTTCAAGTAGCACATAAATACGTTTTTGAAATAAAAAGAAGAGAATGAACTTAACAAGAGAAAAAATATATCATTTTCTAAAAATTTACATTGAGTTTATATGAGTATTTGTCTAGGTCACATATGTTTAATTAATAATTTTCTCATGTTGCGGTTTGGTTCCGTTTTGTTCGGTTGGTAAAATGAAAACCACAAACCAAACCAAACCATGCGATTGAGTAAGAAAATGATCTGATTACATCCGAACCAAATGCGGTTTTTTGCAGTTTCGGTTTGCGGTTTTGAACACCCCTAGTCAAAAGAGCCTTTCAAACAGGTTATTTCGACTCGGCCCTCTCTAATACTCTTATTGCTCTCATCCCCATGGGTGAACCCCCCAAAACTTACAGAGACTTTAGACCGATCAGCCTTTGCAACATTGTTTATAAGATTATCACTAAGATTCTTGTCCTCAGCCTCATACTTATTCTAGATATTATTGTTGGCCCCTGCCAAAACAGTTTTCTACCTTTAGATACATACACAAACAACATAAACTTGTTATGTTTAACCTTTTTCCGAACAATGATATATGTATAACTTATCAATCGAAGAATTTTAGATTTGAAACTTAAAAATAAAATTAGTTTTGCATTTTAATCCATCTAATTTTATTTCTTTAAAAATGAAATTCCAAAAAAAAAAAAACTTAGAAAAGAAATATTAGAGATTAATATTCAAATCAATAAATATTAGAGTATAGATCCATTTTTCTGAAGATAAAGAAAAGAGTGAAGATCTATTTTAGTCCTTGAGAAAATTCTCAAGATTCAATGTAGTCTTTAAAAAAAGTAAAAGTCGTTCGCAAGAAAAATAAACCTTGACAACATTGTCCCTACCTTCTTTATTCTTTCTTTGGTTGATGGAGGAAAGAATAAAGTGAAAAGGGAGAAAAGAAGAAAGAAAATATGTATATTTATAAAATGACATAAGGGTTCATTTGGTGTACACAAGGAGATAAAATATGATAAAATTATTATATCCTGAGTTAATCCGTTGTTTGGTGCACCAATGAAAAAATATAAGTTAAACTCATATCTAATCCTATCTTGTTCACCTTTGTTATTTTTATCCTATCACACATGTATCTTTTATTTCTCAAAAGACCTCCTTCAACTCCCACTTTCTCCAACCGCTCAGCCTCCTATGTCCTCTCCATATAACGATTCCATTTCAAAAACATTATTCCGACGATTCTATTCCTAAATCTTGAGAATCAATTTTTTTCTTGTATGTATATTCATAAAATGACATTAAATGTTCTTAAGCCATACTTGGATAGGATAAAGATAACTAAAAATAATCATTTCATTACAATCAATGAAAAATTACAAAAACATAAACAAATTGAACAAAAATATAAAATACATTTTGTAACAATCAAATAAACAAATTTTCATATAATAAATTAGAAATATTATTTAATTAGTAAGAATAAGTAAAAAAAAAAAGAAAGAAAAAATATAAATATCATTATGCATATACACTTCATGTAACGAATTACTTAAAAAAGGATCTTATCATTTTTGTAGGGGTTAAAATGAGTTTCCATTCTAAAATTATGCTTCTAAATCGGGAAAAATAGATCACAAATAAAGGCCATGTATCTCTTTGTAAAGAACTCGTTGATAGTGAATTAGAGATATGTTCTCTTCTCGGGTGTAGGTTAAATTTAGACAAAATTAGGTAAACAAATAACAATGTGTTGCTTTGTTGTACTATGTACACTTTTTCTTCTTCTTTGGTTCGACTTTTGTTTTACATTGTATTTCTGTTGTTGTTGCTGCTTCATATGTTTGGTCATTGATTGTCACTGGTATTTTTGTTCCATGCATAAGTTTATTCATTTACAATAAGGACTAAAATGGATTTCCATTCTAGATATTATAATAACATCTTTCACCAAAAAAGAAGAAGGAATTACAATAATTCAAATTAGACAGTATCAGGTATAATGCATATTAAATCACACTAATTTGTCCAGAATTCCTAACCTAACAGATAAAAATGTTGAAATTATTAGGTTGGACATTGCGCACATGGTTTGAACCTCGACTTCTCTAATTAAGTGTGAGGTTTTAAAGATACAGTCATCTCGTCTAACTACCAACAAAAAAAATACACTTTAATTTAGTGATTGCGTGATCAATTAAGTGTCAGTAATAAAACGACAAGAATTAAAACTCGAGTAAATTTTTTTTTATGGTAAAATAAACTTCATTAATCAAATGCCAGATTAGCAATAATACAATCAAAAGATTCATGCATTTTCAAAGCCAGTTCTAATGGGACTAGTGATAAAGATAATCAAATACTTGCTATATATAGGCCTTATAAAAAATAATAAAGGTTAACAAACCAAATCCAAATTATAGAAATTAGACTAAACTCTTCAACATATGGTCAAAGATCCATAATAATTCGAGATCCATAATATTTAATTTCATCCAACTTAAAAAAAAAAATATATTTACATATGTTTGCTGAAATCGACACACATAGATAAGAAAATTTTAAAATCATGTTACAATTTTTTAAATTTTTTTTGCCATTCGTGATGTTTTTGATTCGGGGCTGTGAGTTAATCTCTAACAAAAAATTAACTGCTATTAAATTAAAACTCTAAAAAATAGTTTAAATAAAATTGTGTTTGAGACGAAGGGCAACGTTTAGTTTAGTGATAACTTGTTAAACCCTTTGTTGTCTCGTTCTAGAATCTGTTTCTGTTGCTTACTTCTTTCACCATTTCAGATTCGACATGGCGGCTTTCTTAAGGAGAGTTGCAAGGTCCACTCCGATCGGATTCGCTCCCCAATCCAAATCCTCCCGTTCCAATTTCCACCTACCCTTCACCGCTATCGCCGCCATTTCCGGCGGATTCTCTTACCTCTACTACTCTTCCTCTCCCAATCTGGTAAATGCTCACTTTTTTGTCATTTACATTAATGTGATGAACTTGTTAATCAAAATCAAATTTGTGCTCATTTGTATTTGTTTTTGTAGGTTCACTCAGATCAAATTGGAGATGAGGATATTAAAGCTAAAAATATCGGTGAGTTCCGGTCAATTTTTTTTATTGTTGTAAAGACATTTCTGTCCCTCTATAGCTTTGCATTTTTTGTTTTCAGCTCTGATTCCTGACAAATGGGTTGAATTTAAGCTGCAAGACACTGCCAGGGTCAGTCATGATACCCACTTATACAGGTATATATCCTATCCTTTTGGACAAATCATTAATTTGGATGTATCTCAAATACTTTGTTGCCATGTCTTTTAAATTGTTAATGTGATATTACTCAAACGGAACGAATAGCGGGTTTGTATTAACTATTAATTCTAATCCTGCTTAAAATCCAAGCTACATGCTTTGGAGGGTTCTTGAATCTTAACAATAATCAGTAAAAAGGACAAACCTGGGCAACTGGCATTACTAAGCCCTTTTATCATGACAGTGTCTAGGGAAGGATTGGCCCCATCGTGGATTCATAATATAAGTAGTCTTGCCTTGCATTTGTAAGAGTTTGATTCCACAACTTAACTGTGTGACCTCTTAGTCACTTGGAAACAACTCTAACCATTTCACTATGATTTCTTCTCGATAATCAATACACAGTTCTTGAATAAATAATATTGTTTGGTGCCTTTTGGAGCTATATTGATGCTTTAGTAAGCATAATATTGATCAAACTATGTTTTATCCCCTCATAACATTGCAATGCAATATTTCACATTATCAACTAATGAAATGATACTCCACATAAAAATTATAATCATCACATAGAAATGGAGAACTAACGAAGATTCCTTTTGGAAAATATCTTTTTTATGAAATACTAGTTTGTAAAATTTTAAAAATGGGGGACTGAATGATAATATTTCTAGACTTTGAAGGACCAAAAATATCTTAAATCTCTCAAAATATTTTTAGTTCCTAACTAACTGTGGTATATCATTAAAACAACGTTGGGCATGAGCTTCCATGAGAGAAGCAGGTAAGCTAAACATATATAATCTTAATTTCATGAAGACTCCTTAATTTGCTTATAAATATCTTCTTTGTATTAATTAATGCTTAATAATAATGCGGAGATTGAATGAGATGTAAACTGTGTGATCCAAGTAGGGTGGATGAAATGGAGAAATGTTAAGATGTGATTTGTGATAAAAATATACCATTCAAGTCTAAAAAGAAATTTTACCGTATAGATATAAGACTTGCAATGTTGCATGGGACCGAAGAAGAACTAAAGTGATTGTAAGCTCAATGTGGCAGATATGAGACTGTCATGATATATGTGTGTTTACACAAGACAAGGTAGGATTAGGAATTGAATCGTTGAAAAGAAAGTTGGGGTAGCTCGTACTGTAGCAAAAATTATTGTCGTAGGTGGTTTGGGCATCTGTGGAGAAGACCCACAGAAACATTGATAAGATTTGTAGACAATATGGACAGAATTAGAGATAGAGGGAGACCAAAATGGATCCTCTGCAGATGTTTTATGGTGCAGCCTGATGCAAAGTTGTTTAATTAAGAGAAAAATTATTTATTACCCTGATGCAGTGGCCTCTGTAAAAAGATCGGTTGTCCGGGGAATTGAAATGCTTATCATAGTATATGCTACACATATTCATTATTATATAGCTAACTGAACACTATTTTTAATTTCATGTGTGAAAATGCCTTAACAGGATTCATTTTGTATTTATATAATTGTATTTCAAACTCTGTAACTGTACGTCTATACCCCAGGTTTTCGTTTGATCCCACTAAGAAGTTGGGTCTGGATGTTGCTTCTTGCATTCTTACAAGGTGTGTGGTAGATTGTTCACAGTTCATATTGTTTTGCTATTGGTGTGTGTGTGTTTGTGGGTTTCACTGCTACTTAGACTGAAAGTTTCTGTACAATTGCAGGGCTCCGTTCGGACAAGATGCTGAAGAAAAACCAAAATATGTCATACGTCCGTAAGTTTCCTGTTGATACAATGAGTTTACTTTATCTTCAGATCTTCTTTTATTCTGGCACCTGATCCTGTTACATAAGGGCTGTATTCAGTCTAAAAATCTTCATTTTTTAATTTTAAGTTTTTGAATTTTCGGCGTTGTTGGTGCTGAATGTTTTTCGGAACAAGGGAAAATCAAATGAAAAGTAGAGAGAAAGAATCAAAAGAATAGATATTTATTATTGAAAACTCAACAGAAAATGGATTTAATTCAACCCAAGGGTTTTCCCACAAAGAATTTATCCTTTTACGACCATCAAAATCAAATGTACACAATGATTCCCTCCATCCTTTATTTATCTAGCTAATTTTCTCTTTACCAACTGCCTCTAAGAAATGTCTATGGAAATCATTCTCTCTAGGTGCTACTTTGCCCACTTATGTTATTCTTAGAAATTTGTTTTGCGGTAAACTAAATCAAAGCTCAAGGGGCATGCATTGTCAGTGTAAATTTATTTTATGCTGACAGCCAATAAGAACAAACCATTTTTCCACTTCATTGAAACAATTTTAATATATACTTAAAGGAGTATGATGGTGTGGTAGAATAGTGGTTTGAGCAAAGGACTGAAAATCCTTCGAACTATGGTTAAGTGTACAATTAATTTACACTGACAGTGCATGTCTTTGAAACTAAGCGCAGATTAGGGAGCATCATATACTTTATTTTCTAACTTAAAAGACAGTCTTGGCATTTTCCGTTTCTTTTGTACATTTGACTTTGCTTTTTTCTTTTTCATGTTACTTACTCCTTCCTTCCTGTATTTCTTTTCTGGTTCCCTTTAAAATAAGTGACATTTCTGACCTCACAAGAACTACAGTAGAACTATTAGCTTGAAATATTGTTGTGTTCTTCATGTGAAACTTTTGTCCTACTCGTACCTTTCCATTAATCTTTAGGAGCATGACACCAATTTTTTTCCTTACTAGCAGGTACAATTTAGACAATTGTACGGTGATTTATGCATTATATATCATAGTACGCTTTTGCCTTTGCGGACAACATTTAGTGGTGTTATAATACCGATGAAAGGTTTAGCTTATGCCTCTGCGGACATGATTTAACGGTCCAATATAATTACCTTCCATACAAAGAAGTATTGGATTAGTCGGGAACTTGCCCTTAAACCTACAGTTTTAAAATTTTATGATGACATCATGGTGTTATTTTGGATGTAGTATTGGGTAGTAAAATTATTATTTTAACAATTATAAGTATACCTAGCATTGTAAAATCACTTGAAAAAGTGATACTCCCAAATTACATTCTAGTTCTATCAAATGTAACAAAATATGTTGGTCTAGATACTTCTGAAGTAGAAGATTGGTAAATCCTGGGAATTGCTTTAAATACAAAGCTTCCCCTTGATGCATCAGAAAACCTATGTAATATACCATGTGTATTTGGCCAAGTCTATGCATACAACTGAAGGATTTGATATTAATATTATTATTATTATTATTATAACTTTTGTTGGAGGCAGAGGGTGTGATCCTGGGAAGGTTAGTTTAGAAACCTCGAGAAGTTGTAATGAAAAAAGATAGAAAGAATCAACAGAATATAATTGTGTTATTGAAAACCGAACAGAAATGGAGAATATACTTTTCTCCTATTCTTTTCCCTCCATAAAGGATTAACATTTCATAACAACTATCAGATGTACAAAAAGAATCCATCTATCCATCATTCTCCCGTTTTTTGTATTTTATATCCCTCATAGCCAGACCAACTCCCATAACTAATCTGAAATATTTCAACTCCCCTTTATTCTTTATCTTAATGGTCAAAATATGATGGAAAAAATGTCCACTCAATGTCAAGTTCATGCTTTAGATTGTTGTAATTTAATGCTTATTGTTGATGTTTGATGGAGATTGACTTGGGAGGGTGTTTGTGTCTGAATCCTCAGGTATACTCCTATATCAGATACAGAATCCAAGGGATATTTTGATTTGTTAATCAAGGTATGTCACCATTTGCAGGGGCATTGCTTCTCTTATCTTTACTATCATCTAGCAGGCCCATTTTAAAGTGACACTTTGGCGATTTACTTTTCAAATTATTGCAGGTGTATCCCGAAGGAAAAATGAGCCAGCATTTTGCAAGCTTAAAACCAGGTGACGTGGTCGAAGTGAAAGGGTATGTCATTCGCAAATAACAGCTCAAGATCAGAACAATACTTTTCATGCTTATATTTTCTATAATGAAGCCATTGTTTCTTTCAGGCCCATAGAAAAGTTCAAATATACTCCTAATATGAAGAAGAATATTGGCATGGTAAGCATATTTGCATATCCATCAACAAGTAAATTAAGCTTGTTTGGTATCCTAGAGTTAAAAGCATGCATTTAAAATCGAAAAGGAAAATGAAGAATTTGTTACTTCCCCAAAAGTATGTTTGAAATGCATGCACTAATCCCTGCTATGCATATGCACTTATGCCCCTCACTTTGTTGGTTTATATGTATTTCATTCATTAATAATGTGAATGCTTTAACATCATAAACACCATCTCATTACGCTTTTCTTTAAGATTTAGGATCTATAATATAATGATATGAATACATTAACTTCATCATGCAGATTGCCGGTGGCTCAGGAATTACTCCTATGCTTCAAGTAATTGAAGCTATATTGAAGAATTCCGATGACAAAACTCAGGTAGGTTGCAAACCTCTACATTACATCCCCCAATATGTACCATTATATTAGCTTGTCTTTCTTTTTTCTTAATTATGTAATGATATGAATAAGTTATGAATTCATTATTTTTAATTGATTGAAACACTTTGTGAAGCTTGATTTGTTTTTCTGGAAATGCACTAGGGCATGTTGTTTACGCATATGAAGTGTGATTAATTGCTTTGTGATATGCATAAGAATATCAAATCTGATAGCAGCCTTGAACATATACAGATATCATTGATTTATGCTAACGTCTCCCCAGACGACATACTGCTTCAACAGAAACTTGACATTTTAGCAAAAAGTCACCCAAACTTAAAGGTAAAAATCTTGTTTAGAAAAGGTATTATGGTTAGTCAATCTGTTATTATTGAGTAAATTAATTATTTTTTAAACAAAAACTTGCAGGTATTCTACACTGTAGACAATCCAACAAAAACTTGGAAAGGAGGTGCAGGTTACATATCGAAGGATATGGTTGTTAAAGGATTACCTGCTCCTAGTGATGATACTCTTGTTCTTGTAAGTTTTTCTTTTCGTGTAAAAACTATGTACCATAAACATAACTCTTCTAATAAATTCGAACAATTTGAGCCTCCAAGGAAATTAAATGTTTTCTTTTTCCTTGAAGAATATTAAGTATGTATATTTGTCTAATGGCTAAAATCACCCACATGATGTTTAATATAGCACTTCCAGAACATGTTGTTTTGGTAACTCCTACGCATTGTTAAGTTGGATAGTTGCATTTAATCAAAAGCAAATGTGCAAGTATATATGATTTTTTTTTTGGACAAAGTACATGTGAATTAAATAAAGTTTTCTTCCCTAGAGAAAATAATGTGTTACATCCAGATTTTTTATTTTATTGTATGCCGGGAGGTGAGCGTAAATTAAAGTAGTAGTAATGTGACCTCAGTAAAACTCAGGTTCAAGTAGTGTCCCAAATGGGATTCGTTGCTACTTGAATCAAGGCTCTTAAGCTATTGAGTTCAGAGTTGAGACTCGGTTTTGTACTTGAAACTTCTTTAAATATCAAGAGCTCCATCCATGATAAATTATGGTGCATCACACCCGACCATTATTATTCAAAACCAAGACTTTTGAAGGGTTATGCAAATAACTTTGATTTGTATTGAGAGGCTTGTGCTTTTCATGTTATTTTATGTCAATGTTTATCATCTTGGGCTATTGAGTTCAGAATTGAGACTGAGATTTGTACTTGAAACTTCTTGAAATATTGAGCACTCCTTCCATGATAAATTATGGTCCATCACACCCAACCATCATTATTCACAACTAAAACTTCTGAAGGTTGATGCAAATAATTTTGATTTGTATCGAGATGCTTATGCTTTTCATTTTATTTTATGTCAATGTTTATCATCTTGTGCTGGTGAGGTTTATAAGGGAATGAATTGTGATGGTTGTTGTTTCAAAGCTTCATCATTATGCTAAACACTATTATTGCATAAGCTCAACCTTATTTCACCTGTATTTCAGGTGTGTGGTCCCCCTGGAATGATGCAACATATATCTGGTGAAAAGGCCAAGGATTGGACACAAGGAGAGGTATGAAATTAATTGTGTGTTGGGTCTGATTTTATTTCTTTGATCTTTGTAATGATACACATCTGGTCGATTTGCTGCAGGTATCTGGCATACTCAAAGAAGCAGGGTACACTGAACAAATGGTTTACAAATTTTGAGAATTTTTTGTTTCTAACATTTGAAGCGTGCATGTCAAGCACAAACGGATTGACAAAGTGGCTTTCGCCTTTTTGGAAGAAAAAAACAGTTAGATACAGCTGAAAATTCCAACATGAAATAAATCTAGAATGACAGAGAATAGATAATTATTCATTTGTATGTCCCAATCTTTAAAATTTTGTAGCGTGGATGTCAATAAAAGGCATTTCGTGGGGGTAACCTTCTCCCACTCACTTGTGTCTTTCAAAAGTTTAGGGTCTGATTATGTGCTTTTTTAAAGTGAGATAAATGTTTTGATTAAACAAATTTTCAGAAAATTTACAACAATTGCGCAAGTTCTATCTTGAACAACTTTTTCTTTTGACGGAAGTAAAAACATTAGAAAGCTGTTTTTAATTCAAAAATAAAGTAGAAGTTTTACAAAATATCATATTATTCTTATAAATTTGAGCAGTTATTTTCGAATAAATTAATTTAAATGGTCGTCTCTTCAAAAAGAGAGGTCTATCTGATATACAGAACACAGTAACACTTTGGATGGTGTAATGTCTTCATTCAAGGCTTAACAATACTTTTAGCCTTCAACTAAGGTGATTTTGCGGTTTTAGTCTCACTTTTTCTTTTTCGTTTTTTTTTTGCAATTTTGGTCACTTTAGTTTACATCCTTTGTAATTTGGTAGTCTTCCTTCAATTTTCTCAAATTTTCACCGATTTCAAATATAATATTATGTGGTGACCAATTCATGTTTTTTTTTAGTACCTCAGTGTTAGAAATCCATACTTTAAAATGAATAACGGTCGATTCATATCTTTACTTTTGCTTTATCTTAAATTAAACATGAAAAACAAACGGTAAATTGGATTGTAAGAAAGCTAGAATTTTAATCGGGGACGATTGTGACTGCAAGTAAAGACTGATGGTGCGATTCATGTACATCCTGGGAATTTATACGGTGAAAGCTCCATCGGAACAGAAAATAGGGATATGGACTTGGAAGTAAAAGTGATATAAAACAAAGCAAAACCCTCCTCTGTCTAATTTTTTGCAGAGTTTCTTTTCCTTTTGTTATTTTAAAAAACTACACGTGTCTCAAAAACTTGAAAAGTTGAGTTAAAAAATGGGATAATACTTGGGTGACGTCGTGGTTGGTGACATTACCGACCACAATGCTACAAGTGTACACAACAACAAAAAAATCTTGTGAAAGAAAAAGAAGAAAGTTACATGTGATATTGTGGTTGGTCAATGTCACCAACCATAATGTCACCCAAATGCTACACTTAAAAATGAGCATAGTTACTTGTAAAAAAAAAAATGAGCATAGTTATGATTAAAGTTAAAAATGCAAAAATTTTATTATTTGGGAATTGGGAGGAAGTTTCCACAACTCCATTTTTTTTCCATGGAAACGTGAATTCTTAGTCCCATTTCTCATTCTTTTAACCTATTTTCATAGATATAAAGTTTTTATTTTATTTTATGAATAAGGTATCCATCTAGTACAACTTCATTTCAGAGTTAGATTCGAGCCAAAATATTTGATTAAACAACATGAAAAGAGTCTTTATCATCTTATCTAAACGTTGTTGAGTTTTTATTTGTATAAAGTTTTAAAAAATAAGTTTCCGTGAGCATAGCTCAGTTGGCAGGGACATGCATTGTTATATGCAGGCTTGGAGTTCGAACCTCGGACACCTCACTTATTCACCTTAAAAAATTTGAATTCGAGCCACTAGACTACTTGGAAAAAAAAAAAAAAAAGTTTTAAAAAATAATTGAATTCTTTCCGTCCAAAAAAAAAATAAAATGAACAGAAATGGTTCATTCTCTCATTTTCGCTTTCAACAATGCCATAATCGTAATGTTAGTGTAAGATCGTTGAAATCTTAATCTTGATCGCTTCTTCTTCTTTCTTCGAATCCTCTCTCATGGACGAAGATTTTCAAAAGCGTAACACCGATTGCGTTTATTTCTTGGCTTCACCCCTCACTTGCAAGAAGGTTCAATCTTCTTTCCCTTCGCACTCGCGAATTCAATTCATATATTTTCTTTTCTTTTTCTATTTCGTATTGCATTTTCTCTAACCACATTTTCGATTCTCCTAAACGTAGCTTTTGTTTCCGTTTTCAGTTAGGTTACATTTTCATATAATGCACACTGTTCTGAAACTTATAAAAATTCTGTTTTTGTTTTTAATCGTTATAATAACTCGTGATTTGACGCATTAACGCTCCTCTATTTATTTTTTTGTTTGCAGGGTGTAGAATGTGAGTATAGGCACCATGAGATTGCGAGGCTTAACCCGAGGGATTGTTGGTATTGGTTATCTGGGAATTGTCTTAATCCAACTTGTGCTTTTAGACACCCTGTGAGTTTTTCATTACCTTTGTGCCCTGCATTTCCACTTCTCGGTTGGTACTTTTTTCCCGTATGTGGGTTTGAATGCTTGAAAATGCTATAATCTTTTCAACTTAATTTGCGTGGTTAGGTTAGGTTTTTGTGGTTCGATGTGTTAGGTTAATGGCATTTTGATGTATTGTATAGCAGTAAAAAAATTGGCCCTTAGTCCTCATATTTGTAATGTTTCTTAAAGTATCGAAGTTAAGGTCTTCATGTTTAAATGGCCGAGCTGCATTTTCCAACTTGAATTTTACCTATAGTGGACCTGTGTAATGGAAAAAGTGTCTTGCTTAATCTGTCTCTTGTAAATTTTTGTTCTGTAAGTTGGTGGCGATGGTGCAAGATTTCAGATAAAAGATACATTTGATGCATTATTTGTGCATGTACTTCCTTGTCAATGGAATAAATATAATTTTTTGGTTCTTTGAACACACATTGTAGATTGTTGTGTTTCTTAAAATATCAAGTTGGAATACACAAAATTATACAGCATCTTCATGTTTAATATAATGAGTTGCACAATATTCTAAATGTCTTGAGACCCATTGTCCCCCTGAGTCGACAATTGGACAAAAAAGCATCTTGTATAATTTTATATATTGTTTGCATCTGGTCTTACCTTGCAAGTGTTTTGATGATTTTGGTTCCTTAATTGATTTCTTGGATGAATAGATTTGATGATTAAAAATATCAAATTAATGAACAGGCACATTGAATTCACTGCTTTATTAATATACTATAAAATTCTTCTGTTATTACTGTTATCTTTCCCTACTCCCCTTCCAAATTTCATATTCATTTTTTTATTTGCTCCTGTTTAGTATTAATCTATCTGCTCAGCTGTTACCTCGTCACTTTCATCTAATTTTTGTAATTTTGTCAGCCTGTGGATGGACACACTGGAGTGCCATCTGAACCTACACAATCTTCATTACCTGCAACTGCAAACAAGACAATGGTTCCCTGTTACTTTTTCTTCAATGGGTTTTGCAACAAAGGTAGCAAATGCTCATTTTTGCATGGACCTGATGATAGCTCGCTCACAGTAAAGCCTTTGAAGAATGACACTGTAAAGCCTTTGAAGAATGACACTGCAAAGCCTTTGAAGAATGACTCTGCAAAGCCTTTAAAGAATGACTCTGCAAAGCCTTTAAAGAATGACTCTGCAAAACCTTTGAAGATTGACACTGTGAAGCCTTTGAAGAATGACTCTGCAAAACCTTTGAAGATTGACACTGTGAAGCCTTTGAAGAATGACAATGGAAGCATTAATAAACCCAACTTAGAAAATGGAACTGCATCGGGAAATAAAACAAGTGTAGCATCATCCACACCAAGGGATACACATTTTAACCAATCTTTATCTGCTCCAAAAGCTTTGTCCGATATTAAACCTCAGCCTAAGGAAGATCTTCAGCTACCATTACCCGAAAATGTTAAACAGCAAGGTGATTGCTTCAAAATTTCTTCTTTGGACTATAAAGAAGCTGCTGTGACTCGGTCAAACTCTCCATTACTAGACAACGGCTTTGCTCATAACATGTCTCCTTCATGCACTGAGCAGAGTTCAGAGGAGCAAGAAAATAGTCAAGTAGAGCCTGAGGAACGGTCCTCCCCTGGATTTGATGTTCTTGTTCACGATGAATCTGGGAACAACCTGGGTTATGAGGGCGGTTCTGAATATTTGCCAGTGCTTGATATGGATGACCATGAACTGAATGAGCAATACTTGGGGTATGAATTTAAAAACACAAATGATTACGACGCCATGTGCGCAGGCGCTGATATTCTTTATGAACAGAAAACATATGATGATTACAGATGTTTTGATAGGGATTTTACTAGTCCTAGTGAAAGGAAAGTTTGTGGTTATCCCAGAGAGATGGTCTTAGATACTATATTTTCCAGGAAAAGGATTCGAATGTCCACTTCTGAGATGGCTGCTTGTGACTACTCTGACTTAGATCTACGTCACCATCTGAGAAGACGCAGGGAGGTCAATAGTCCTCCTGACACAGGTCTCTTAAGAAGACATGAGTCGTCTTCTTTGATGATTCAAAACCGGGAAAGGCATCAAAGGCAAGACATTGGTCAGCAGCAAAATAGAAGATTAACATCACAAGTAGGATTTAGTTCAATCAGAGAAGTTGAAGATCTTTCAATTGCCAACAAGCAAAGGTTATTCAGGCCTTACCAGCAAAGTAGGCCAAGAAAGCACTATAGAGAAAAACCAGCTAAACGGCCTTTTCCTTCTTCTAGAGAATCCAGGAAACCAATTGTGAAGCAACAGAGATCTATTCAGAAATCCAATGCATTTTCAGGGCCCAAGACTCTTGCAGAAATAAAAGAAGAGAAGAAAAAGTCCGGTGAAAGTTCATATTGTGAAAGCTCGTCAGTTGGTTTCCAGGATCCCAAACCTCTGCATGAAATTCTCAAAGACAGGACCATGGATTGAGTGAGAGATGGCAATACCTGCAACAATTGAATCATGAGATTAAAATGGCTGATGATTCAGAAAACTAATATTTTTGCTGAAGATGATGAGAAATTTTTTGGCTTCAGCCGTTTTTTTTTTTGGTTGAAAATTGAGGTGCTTTCTAGCATCCTTTAGTGTGCTGGATGACCCTATCATTGCTATGGTTAGATGGTGAATATGTTTTTGTTCGAGCGAGGTTAAGAGAGGTGAAGAACTCTTAGATAAGCAGTGTTTGACTGAAAGAGGTATCTTCTGTAGTTAGTTGAATATGTTGATTTGGACAACGGCACTTAATCTAGAGTCTTTTTTTTTAGGGGACACTTAATCTAGAGAGTTAATCACTGATTTGCATGATATCTTGTGTGTGATTTTTGGCCTATTTGTTTTTTGTCTATAAAGCTGCTTATAATAGTCCACTACTCACTACTTTTTGTATGGTAAATCGGTCATCTTCCTGGCTTTTATACAGTTGTTGCTGCTATGCATATCGTAACTATTAGGGATACACAAATTTAAACTCAGTACATTAATTGTTTATGAATTTTAAAAGAAAACCTTTTTAAGAATTTGAGTATCGGTGAATGATGGAAATAAATCAAATTCTTTTTCAGTAACCAGATGTAATTTAATGTAGGAAGAGGCCTAAAGTTAATCGAGAAGTGAGGTCTTTTATTAAATTTAGTGTAACCGTCATTATTCAAAATGTTTTATGTTTGATATTTAGAAAATTTCACAATCAAGCCCTTTATGTGTACATAAATCATAAATGATAAATGCATACAATGTGTGCGTTCATTTGTTACATCAACATTCCATTTTTTATGAGAAAAACGTGGTTGTTAGAGGAGGCACCCGATGGTGCTATTGGGTAAGGCACAACACATAGATTATTATAGGTATATGAATATAACTTTTACCATGCACATTGCACATCACCTTGGGTCGTTGGTATTCTCCTCTTCGTTGGTATTCTTCTCTCTCATTCCTTTTTCTGTTAAACTTGCAACCATAATTATTATTAAAAAGATACCAAATCCAAAACTATAAATTTTAATTAGCATACCAATTAAAATTGATAATACATTTGTCAAAACTAATCAACACTTCACAACCATTCAAAACTAATTAACACTAAATAACTAAGGAATTTTCAAAGCTGTTGAAGGGAACAATGTGAAAACATGGTTTGAGTTGAGTCTATAGACTGATTCCTCAAGAAATAGTCAATGAACACCGAATACTTTGGGTACATAGTTGTTGTAGAACCTTTGAAAGTTAAGTGCTTTTTTATTTTGTACAAACAAAATTGGAATTTAAAAACTACGTTTTAAAACTTTGGCAAATATAAA
>Ga0315915_1005473_pt1 | contig 15837 bp, 7 predicted proteins | sample MpolbnodulesMG_FD_207738 | JGI IMG/M metagenome (GOLD analysis project Ga0315915, IMG submission 207738) | Medicago polymorpha root nodule microbial communities from Los Angeles, California, United States - branched nodules | ecosystem: Host-associated > Plants > Roots > Nodule | place: USA... | reverse complement strand
GCAAGAAAGTCTCAAGGGCGTGGTAAAGGTGCTTACAACAAACCCCCTACTAGACATTGTACTTTCTGCAACAAAAACAATCACACAGTTGATTTTTGTTATCAAAAGCATGGATTCCCCAATGTGAATAGGCCAAATTCACAAGCTAATGCCACTTCTGGTGATGTATCTGATGTCAATACCTCTTCTGGTGTATCTGGTTTGTCTCAAGACAAGATGGAACAACTTGTAGCTTTATTGCAGCATGCAAATTTGATTCCATCACCCTCAACTTCTTCTTCTAGTCATGTCACCAATCAAGATGGAACAACTTTTTTTTATCAAAAGCATGGATTCCCCAATGTGAATAGGCCAAATTCACTAGCTAATGTCACTTTTGGTGATGTATTTGATGTCAATACCTCTTCTGGTGTATCTGGTTTGTCTCAAGACAAGATGGAACAACTTGTATCTTTATTGCAGCAGGCAAATTTGATTCCCTCGCCCTCAACTTCTTCTTCTAGTGATGTCACCAATCCTACACCACTCCTTCTTCATCTTCTCCTACTTCTGCAGGTATAATCAATTCCACTACTTGTTCTTCTTTATCTAATTACTATTGGTTAATTAACTCTGGTGCAAATGAGCACATTTGTTGTAATTTGAGATTGTTTACTTCTTATCACTCTATTTTACCTGTTAATGTCACTTTACCTAATGGTTCTATTGTCACTGTCACTCATGCTGGCAACATTACTTTCAGTCCTCAATTTTATCTTACTAATGTTCTTTATTCTCCTTCATTTAAATTGAACCTCATGTCTGTCCACAAATTGTGTGAATCTTTATGTTTTTTTTTTTTTAATTTTTGCCTAATCAATGTATCATACATGACTCAACATCCCTGAAGATGATTGGTTTGACTAGTCAACAAGATGGATTGTACAAGTTTCATGCTTCTTCTGTTTCTACTAATAAAGTGCAATCTAGTTTAGCTTCAAATGCTTGTACTATACCTATTTCTTGTAACTCAAGTACTGTCATTCCAAATAAAGCCATTTGGCATTTTAGACTTGGGCATCTTTCTCATCAGAGATTGAATATAATGTCTTCTTTGTATTCCAACATTGTTTCTGATAATAAAAATTCTGTTTGTGACATTTGTCACTTTGCTAAACAAAAGCATTTACCCTTTTCAATAAGTACATCTCACGCTTCCTCAAATTTTGAACTTTTATATCTTGATATTTCGGGTCCTCTATTTGTATCCTCCATTCATGGCGATAGATATTTTCTCACTATTGTTGATGATCACAGTAGATTCCTATGGATCATCTTACTCAAAATTAAATCTAAGGTTTCCCATCATGTCAAATCATTCATTAAAATGGTTCTAACTCAATTTCATGTCACCCCTAAATGCATCAAATCTGATAATGGCCCTGGATTTCTCATTCCATCATTTTATGAGTCACATGGTATCTTACACCAAAAATCTTGTGTTGAAACCCCCCAACAAAATGTTAGAGTTTAAAGAACACATTGACATATCTTGAATGTTGGGAGGGCTCTTTTATATCAATCCAAACTTCCTGCATCTTATTGATCTTATGCTCTTTTGCATGCAGTTTTCCTTATAAATAGAATACCTACTCATTTACTTCAGGGTCAGTCTCCTTATCATGTCCTTCATCACAAACTACCTGATATTGATACTTTCAAAGTTTTTGGTTGTCTTTGTCATGCTTCTTCACTTCAATCTCACAGAACCAAACTTCAACCCAGAGCCAGAAAAATTGTCTTCTTGGGCTACAAGTCAGGTTATAAAGGCTATATCCTTCTTGACATTCATTCTAGAGAAATATTGGTTTCTAGACATGTTGTTTTTCATGAATATTTTTTGCCTTATCCAAGTAATAGTGAGTCTCTCACTACTCAATGGGAGTATTTTTCACCTATACAACCTGTTACCTTTGAGTCTGTTGATACTCCCCCATCTACTCCAATCTTTGATGATGAGGACTACTGATCATCACCTTCACCTATACACTTACCTAACACTACAAATTCACTTCCTCCTTCACATATCAATCCTTCCTCTAACATTTCTCCAGAAATTCATCAATCACCAAGAAAGTCCACAAGAAATAAAACTGCACCAGTTTACCTACAAAATTATGTTTGTAATCATTTACATGTTTCCCCTTATCCTATCTCCAATTATTTATCTCATCAAAATTTATCTAACACTCATTCTCATTTTGTCATGTCTTTACACTCTCACACTGAACCCAAAACTTATGATGAGGCAAGCATACATGACTGCTAGAATCAAGCTATGCAAGTTGAACTATCATCTCTTGAGACAACTGGTACTTGGAAGATTATTGATTTACCATATCACATCAAACCCATAGGCTGCAGATGGATATACAAAGTCAAGCATAATGTTGATGGCTCAGTGGAGATATATAAGGCTAGATTGGTTGCCAAAGGCTACATTCAAATTGAGGGCCTTGATTATTTTGATACATACTCACTTGTTGCCAAAATGACCACTATCAGGCTTGTCATTGCTTTAGCCTCCATACATAATTGGAATCTCTACCAATTAGATGTTAATAATACCTTCCTTCATGGAGAATTGCAAAAAAGATGTTTATACGATGCTCCCTTCTGGTGTTACTTCCAACAAGCCAAATCAAGTTTGTAAACTGCTTAAGTCATTATATGGTTTGAAGCAGGCCAGTGGAAAGTGGTATGAGAAGTTAACTTTCATTCTTCTTCAACAAAACTATATTCAGGCTTCTGTACATCATTCTCTATTCACTAAACAGATTGATTCTTCTTTTGCTATCCTTTTGGTTTATGTGGATGACATTATATTGGCAGGCAATTCACTCTCTGAGTTTCAACACATCAAATCCATTCTGCATTCTTCTTTCAAGATCAAAGATTTGGGATAATTGAAGTATTTTCTTGGTCTTGAAGTTGCTCATTATAAGCAGGGCATCTCATTATGTCAAAGAAAGTATTGCTCGGACTTATTATCTGATTCATGCACCATCAGTTCCAAACCTGTTTCCACACCTTCAGATGCACCACTGAAGCTTCATAATGATACTTCTTCACCTTATGAAGATATTCCCTCCTACAAAAGATTGATTGGCAGGCTTCTTTACCTCAATTCCACTAGACCAGATATTACTTTCATCACACAACAGTTAAGCCAGTTCCTCTCAAAGCCAACACAAACTAATCATAACGCTGCTCTAAGAGTGCTTAAATATCTGAAGGGTTGTCCAGGCAAAGGCTTATTTTCCCCCAGAAAGTCTTCCCTTCATTTACAAGGATTTTCATATGTTGATTGGGCTGGTTGTGTGGATAGCAGACGTTCCATTTCTGGTCAGTGCTTCTTCATAGGTCACTCTTTGATTTCATGGAGAACAAAGAAACAAATTATTGTTTCCAGGTCCTCTTCTGAAGCTAAGTATCGGGCTTTAGCTTCAGCCACTTGTGAACTGCAGTGGATTATTTACTTACTTAAGGATCTTAACATTCAGTGCTCCAAGCTTCCTGTGTTATTTTGTGATAACTAGAGTGCCCTTTATATAGCTGCCAATCTAATATTTCATGAACGAACAAAGCATTTGGAGATTGATTGTCATCTGGTAAGAGAAAAACTTCAAGCTGACATCATGAAACTTTTGTCTGTTTCTTCTCAGGACCAACTTGTTGATTTCTTCACTAAGTCACTTCTTCCTCAACCTTTCAACGTTCTTCTATCCAAGTTAGGGTTGCTAGATTTGTACCAACCTCTAACTTGTGGGGGCTATTACATGACACTACAAATGGAGATGACTTGGGCTCCAAGTAATAGTGTTTTAGTTTAGTTACTTGTACAATAAGCTACTGCAGTACCATAGTATGTTATGGTACTCATGCATTTAGCTATAAATAGCCTTGTAACTATTGATCAACTAAGCAATAACAATTCATTTTTCTAGTTTCATAATAAATACCCTTCAAATTTATGTAACAAATACCCCTCTTAAATTTAAAATTTACGTACAAATACCCCCTCAAAATTAATATTAAGTCAAACCTTGCAAATTACAAAGTTTATGGATATAAAAATGAATATCTAGTGTACCTAAATTTTAAATTTAGATATTTGCACATAGTTTCACTTAGATATAAGAATGAGAATTTAGATGTGGAAATATGGTATAAGTTTTAAATTACAAGGATGCTAAGGGGCAGAGGCGACGGTGATTTTTGAGATTGACCGCAAGCAAGTAGTAATATGATTCTTAATTGTACAATACACAATATAGAGTTTGGAAATATAATTGCTGAATGTATTTATATTTTAGATAGCTAACCAAATTATCAAGTGACCGTAAAGAGACAAACGAATATGGCCGCTCACACCTGTATTGATCATCCATGCTTTTGTGACGCTCAAAACGTTTTTTTATTTTATTTTATTTTTATAAGCGCATATAGCTCCTATGTCTTGTCAAATTCTCAACCTCCTTCATCTTGCTCTAAGAACATGTTTTATTTCAAGTCAAAGCTTATTTGTTAAATACAATATGAGAGTTGAGAAGTAGCTTCAATCATTTAGAAACCATTCTAAGGGACCCAATGAAATAAAAAAAATCTGCAAACATTACGTAATCTATTTTAGTGATAGTATAGTACTGTAGGACATAAATCAACTAAACAGATATAAATGGATGAACAATGCAAATCCTGCTACGCAAACCAAAAACTTATGGAGGAGAGCATGAAAGAAAGAAAAGAAATGTTTCAAATTGATATTTGTTCATAAGTGATAATGAGAGATTATCATGCTCAATAACTTGTGCTCAGTTAAGAATCATATTACTACTTGCTGGCACTTAGATATAAAAATGAGAATCTAGATATTTAAACTTTGTAATTTGATAGGGGTATTTAGACATAAGTTTTAAATTTAAAGAGGTATTTACTACATAAGTTTTAAATTTGAAGGGTATTTACACATAAGTGTTAAATTTAAAGGAGATACTTGCACATAAATATTAAATTTGAAGGGGATATTTGTTTGTTTTAATAATATTTTAGTAAAAAAAGATAAAAATAAAAATAAAAAATAACCTTCAGTTTGCATGGAGATGTTGCATGTAAAGTTATCGACCACATCATAGAGTCAAACGACAAAACCAAATAGAGAGAGGTTTTTGACGGACATTTGACAATTTAAAGAAAAAAATGAAGTTTCAAAAAATTCAAAAGAGTTTTTAATAAAAATTAAAATTTCAAAAAGGTAGTAATTGACCGTTTAGTCATTATTCAGTGCTTAAGCCATAGTACCAAAAAATGTCAACTTGTTGGTTTCTTGTCAAATTAAACCTTCGTCTTGGTTGCCTATTTAATTATTTCATGACTCTATTTTTAAAATCCTTAAAAAATGACTGTTTATAAAACAATGAGTCAATGACAACAAAACTATATTTTATATATATTTTTCTTCTGATTCTAGATCAAATCAAACAAGTAAGAATTTTTTTGTATTTTTCTTGTCTTTTTTTAACCTCACTCCAATCAAACAACTAAAAATACACTCACTCTCTAGTAGATGTGGATTCAATTCAAAGTGGTCAAAAGTAGGGGCCCCAGTAAAAGTAAAGAAAAGAACAGGTGAAGTTTAACATGGAAAAGGTGAATCATTTTCCATCATAGGAAATGTGATTTTTGACCCTTGATATATTAAAAAAAATATTCAATGATTAAGATGGATCACTTGCTACCTATTGCTAACTTTTTGGTATTAAAATTTGTACAAAAATTATGACCCCACATTGTATTGGTTTAATGTTATTTTATTTAATGGGCTATAATTACAATATTAGACAAATGTGCCAATTCTATTAATTTTCGGCAAAATGTTTTTTCTCTTCCCACTAAAAAATTTATACTTTAATTATTTAATTATTACAGTTAGGGGTGTTCGTGGGTAAGTTTGGGTTGGGTTTGGCCAAACCCAAAACCAAACCAAATAAAGTACTCCGGTTTGGGGAGGTAAAATAACTATTTGTTATACTATTGGATTGGTTTAGGCAATCCTACTAATTTTTGGGTTGGGTTAGATTGTGTAATGGGTTACCCAACTTATTTTTCTATTTTTTTAATATTAAATGACTAGATGAAAAGTCCTCATAATTTTGTTTTAAAATAATACTCTACTTTTTAATTTTCTCAAAAAAAAATGTTTAACTTATTTTACTATAATTTTATGCATCATAGAATATCAAATAATAAACTTCATCATAAAATACATGCAACAAACTAAAGTTGTATGACATAAAATTGCATTAGTATCAAAATAACCAAAAAGTGCAACATATTAATTTGTAACTCTAGTATGTTTTGATTTTCAATATATATGGTACAATGTGTATGTTTTAGAAATATAATTTTCTTCTAACCTATGAACATAAAGATAAAAAATATTAACATTATTGAGTAAGTGAGTTTTTTGGGTTTGGGTCTGGTTTTACCCGAAACCCATTTATTTTTATGGGTTTTCTATTTTTAAAAGCCATACCCACCTAATTACCCAACTCAACCCATTTTTTTTTATTTTTTGGGTGGATTTGACGGATTTTCTAAATTGACCCAACTTATGAACATCCCTAATTATAGTGGTAAAAAGATATTCTTAATATATGGAATGAAATTAATAATATGAAATTGCTTAAGAAGATATTCTTCAAAAAATTAACAACGTGAAATTGTTGTTTTATTGATATATGAGATTGCGTTTATGCCTGATCCTACGTAAAATACTGGAAAAAATGTACTTAATTGGATCATTCTGTCAATTTATTTTTGATTGGATTTTTTTTTTCCTTAACTATTGATGTTCGTTAATTATTTTTTTTACTACAATTGATGTTCATTATTATATTGATTTTTTTAGGGAATTGACATTGCCAGAAAATTATTGTAAATTATTTATTTTCCTTTTATATACATAAGGGGTCACAGGTTTTAAGGCTAAGAACTAAAAAAAAAGAAAAACATTGAATTTTTTTTGGGTGAAAAAACATTGGAATTTCAGTATAAATTATCTTTTACGCATAATTACCTATTTAGTGGTTAGTGAAAAATGTTAACCATATGTTTGTGTATTTTAATTATCCTATAAAACAATATGCTTCGATATAAATATTTTGGAGTGAGATAGCTAAGTGGGGTGTAAAAAGTAGCGTTTTTAATAGGTGAGTTGTATTAAAATGCTCTAAATTCTTTTTGTTCAAACCAACACACCAAAACAAAAGCTTTACCCAACCTGTTTGACTGCTAGCTGTCCTTAAAAAACAATTTTTCTATGGTAGGAAAGGATTAGTCTTACCCATGGTAAATGCCACCAAAAGAACAACCTATCAATATGAGCACCGGTATCTTCCATGATTTTTTTTTTCTCCATCGACTACATACCTTCTTGACTGCCCAGAACCTTTTTCAATAGTGTGTTTGTTTAAAATTACCTATGTGGAATTATACAAATAAAATATAAGAAATAATTTATTTTTTTTGAAGAATCAACTAATTTCAATAAAAGGGAAATATAAGAAATAAATATTAATATGTTTGTTAACTGTTTATTAAATTTTATATTTGGGTATCAAAGACTCATGGAAAACAAATAATTTTTCAAAGAAAATGAAAAAAAAATGTCCATCAATATAAAAATAAATCCATAAACCTTTCTCTTAAAATAATTCTTAGGAATGATATTAATGTTAATCAAAATATCTTTTATAAAAATATCAAGAATAAAACTCTCAAGTCTCATCTTTATAATACTGAGAAAAGATATTCATAGAAATTAATTTAGTAAACTTAATATGCAAATACCTTTCACTTTATATGAGATGATAAAAGATATTCTTATAATACAAATATTTAGATGAGATGATAAAAGATATATTTCACTTTAATCAAATACTCTATATTTAAAAGTAGCACTTAGAAGTCAGAATGCAACTCTCTTAAATCTCTTTAGAGATAGCTTTATACTCTATATTTAAAAGTAACACTTAGAATGCAATCATGTTAAATTTCTTTAGAGATAGCTTTATCACTCATTACATAGGAGCAACATTTCCATAGGATTTTGGAGGGAGATTTTGGTAGGAGATTTTGATTATTATTTATTTTTGGGGGAGAAACATATTGATAATATTGTAAATTAACAATTGTTAGTGTTTAATTCATATTTGAATTGACAGTGTTAATACTGATTTTGACAAAAACCCACAAACTTGAAAAAATAAATAAAAAATTAAGCATTAATTACGTTCCCCAGGCAGAAGTGTCTCATCACACTATAACTGCTCTCTCTCACTCACGCAGCAGAGATGAGTTCTTCTCCCAGATCTGGATTGAGTAACTTTAGCGCGGGTAAAGTTATGTAACTTTGGCTCAATCCCGTCCGTCTGATCAATCACACACTCAATAATTTGCCACGTGTCTAGTTCATTAACAAAATTTAAAATTAAAGAATTAACGTAATTTCTTCCTCTTCAATTTCAATGGCAGTTTCTTCTCTCTCTGCAACATTTGTTCCTTCACTTTTTCTGTCAAAATTCTATATGAAAAAATTAAAAAATTCAACACCACTGGAAGCAGATCGAGCACTATAAAGGTGGAATTTCGAGATTGAGACGGAAGAGTTCGTGATCGGAGGTTTGCTTTGGTGGTGGTTGCTAAGGATGGCCATTGTTGAGCCATCAGTCGTATAACAAGGTGGAGAAGTATTTCGTGCGGCTGAGGATGTCTGAGTGGAGCTAGACATGGAGATCGGAGATTGGTGCGAAGTCGACGGAGATGGAGGAGGGAAGGGATTCTGGCAAGGAGATAGTGTCGGTGAAGAGGTGGAGGATGACCGTCTGCAGTGGAGGAATCGTTTAAGAAGAGAGAAACGGTGGTGGTTATGGTTTATTTTGAAGAATGAGGAATTGCCGATTTCGACGTAGAGGAATGCGGTGGTGGTGGTGGTGCGCTACCTATATGCCGGCAGCGGTGGGATCATTTCTGGAAAAGGGACTCACAAGACAATCTTTTCCTTTCCTGGTACAAATTTGAATTAAAAGTTTGGTAAAAAAATTAAAGAGTAGGACATGTGGTGTAATTGGATGCATATGATTGATCGGACGGACCGGATTGAGCCAAAATCACATGACTTTTCCCGCACTAAAGTTACTCAATCCGGATCCTTCTTCTCCATACCTTTTTTGGTGGATAATATAGCTTAAGCAATGAATAATGATCGAAGATATCCATTTATATCATTTACTTTAAAACTGTAGTAATTGACATTATTATTTTTTTTTAAAATAGAGAGGATTTCAACCTACTACAACACCAGTTATCTACTATGTATGTTGGCCAAAACATATGTAACATGTTTGGTATCACGGTAAATATGTCAAAATCATAAAATTATTTTACAATCTTTTTTACGGTCAACTAGTCTAGTGGCTAGAATTCACCTTTTCAAAGTGAATAAGTGGGTGTTTGGGGTTCAAAACTCCAACCCCTGCATATAATAATGTATGTCCCTATTGACTGAGTTATGCTCACATGGACACTTTACAATCTTTTTTATAAACAACACTTTGTAAAATTGCAGTAAGAGGAATGATATTTTGACAACCAATTTTAAACTACTTTGGGTGACAACCTTTTTTCTCCCTTCTTATTGGACAATAACAATAGAGAGAGAAAAAGGAAGAAAGAGAATAAAAGTACAATGAGAGTATGAGAGAGAAAGTTATCACCAAAGTTGTTAAAAATGGTTGTTCAAATATCATTTCTCTTGCAGTAATTATGGCATATCTAATGTGAAACTAAACACACCTAATAACAAACACCCAATCCTTTCCATTCTAAAGACGCCTATAGCAAGCAACAAATATCATATGGGTCTAGGTGAAATATCATATGGGTCTAGGTGCTTTGAGGTCGTTGAGGAAAGAAGCCATTAGTTAAGTGAAGTGAATTTACCTCTTTACACTATGGGTTGCATGCGGTGTTTACCAAGAGAAATTACATCTGTATAATCATTTTATGACAACTTTCTATCCTATATTTATATTATATTTTTATTTTATCTCTCTATTGCTTTAATTTTCGTGTCAATGCTTAATTTTCTTTGTAAATTTATGATTGTACATAAAGTTATCACACAAATAGTTGTTCAAATAACACACATAATTCTCCGAATGGAAATCTATAAACTATAAAACACTAACACACAAACTTAAATATCAAATATGACACTCAAATAGGCACTTCAACAATAATAAAAAATTTGAAACATAAATTAATTGTGGATAAGTGTATTAGATATCAAACTCGTTTTTTATTAGAAGATTTTGTTTTTTTGAATGGCAAACTATATATATATATAAAATAGGGAAAATAGTACAAAATACACCGATAAAGCCGCACAAAGGCGCGCCGGAAAAAATCACCAAAGAAAACCTCTAGCCATCCAAAAGGGACCAAGAGGAGCACCTAAAAACAAACCAAACCGGAAAAAAAAACCTACAACAAACCAAAGGGAAGGGAGGCAAACACAAGCCAAAACAAAAAACGGGAAGCACCACTAGAAAAGAAAAACAAAAGAAACACCCAAGAGGCCTCGCCAGGAAGGGGAGGCACAAAGACCCCCACCCCACCAGGCACCCTAGGGAAACCACCACCACAAAACCCTACCGGTTCCAGCACATGATGGGCTACATCTCCCACTCGTAGAAGGAGCAGGAACTAGCATGACACTTAGCCAGGAACCACTTCCAAGCTAAGAATTTCACAGAAGGCACCGTGGACTCCGTCGGCGCGACACAGAAGGCACAACCTAAACCCCCATCAGGAAGAGGAAAACCCCGCCTAACAAGGTTATGCCGTGACGGAATCCTGTCGAGCAGCACCTGCCACGAAAAAACTATAACCTTAGACGGGGCCCACGACTTCCACACCGAAGAGACCGCTGCTAGAACCTCTCCCTCCGGGCACCCGTCGGAGATAACCCCTTCGAAAGAGCCAAATAAGCAGACTTCACCGAGAAGTGGCCGTCAGGGCTAAGGGACCAAGACCACTCATCCTCCTTGTCCAAACACGTTGGTCTCCGGGCCATCAGAAGCAGATCAACGAGAAGGTCAGATTCCCAAACAAACAAAGGCTTTCTCCATCTGAAGTCCCACACTGAGACACTCCCCTCCCAAGCCCCTAAATCCCCCACTTTCTCATCCGATTGGAGAGAAAGTTGGAAAAGCCTCCTAAACCTAGAAGATGAGTGTTATTTGAACAACCATTTGGTTGACAACCGATTAGACAACCATAATTTATAAATGAAAAGTATACATTTGCACGAAAATAAAAAAAATAAAGATAAAACAAAAAATAATGAGAGTATAAGAAAGAAAATTGTCACAAAATAGAAGTTCAAATGTCATTTCTTTTGGGCAAATGTTGACTTGTCCCTCTAGGACACATATTAAAGAACCTATTATAGAAACATATGTATCAAAAGTCGTGCATTAAATTTTTTAATAGTTGTCATATTATGTATTTCAATGCAAAATTACTTTTTTAAGTTGTTTAACACGTGCCTTAAGAACATAAGTTAACGAGACTTTTTCTCTTATTAGATGTATCGATGTAGAGATCAAACAAAAGCCCACATTCTCGTCACAGGAGAAGGAAACTGTGATTAGATAGATGGATGGATGAAATGCACCTTATCAATATCATCATATCATAATGTCACCTATCCCATCCCAACCAAACCACAAGATTATTAGTAGTAGTATCATCACCTTGAAGGGAACAGAGTGGCATAATAAGTGGGTCCCCTGTCACTCCTCTCTCATTTGTTTATACGTACTGTATATAAAAAAAAAATCTAAAGAGATACTCTGCTGTGCTGAAAAGACAATACAATTCCTTGATGAAGTGTCAACGCCGTAGATTTTCGAAATATAATAAAAGTAGTTAACTTGTCCTTGTCAAACTAGTTAACCTCATCTCCCCACAAACCTTCTCACTCTTCACTCACTCCCCATTGCCACTCACAAGTTAGTAAACTGACAACTCTTTTTTTGGTTCAAGTAAACTGACAACTTTAATTTTACAATTTTGCATTGCTTCCTTTTTAACAAAATTTCTAAATTATACTCTCATAAATAGTTCGGTTGATAACTAAGAAACGGTGAAGTAGCTTGAATGAACAATTTCTGAATTCGATCATCTAAACTAACGTAACTACTAACAATACTAGTAACATTTATCTATACAAAAAGTTAAATAAAATACTTTCTCCAATCTTATTAAAAAAAAATTGATTTTTTAGATTTATTGGGTAACTCATGTATCTGGTTTAGAATATAGATCAAATACATTATTTATGCAATGAATCAAAAAAGTCAAATATTTCTTATAAATAGGATTGAAGAGAGTACTAATTAATATATTTTTGGATAAATACTTCCGCGGGTTCTTTAAGTTTCAAGTTTGTTTCAAATAGATCCTTTAAGTTTCTAAGGTTTCAGATAAGTCCTTTAAGTTTCGAGTTTGTTCGGCTCGGTCCTTTAAGTTTATAAGGTTTCAGATAGGTCTTTTAAGTTTTGAGTTTATTCTAGATAGGTCATTTCTATCAACCTCCGTTAAGCCAGAGTTAAAGGACCTATCTAAAACAAACTCGAAACTTAAATGACCTATCTGAAACCTTATAAACTTGAAGGACTTATCCGAAACAAACTCGAAACTTAAAGGATCTATCTGAAACCTTAGAAACTTAAAGGACCTATGTGAAACAAACGTAAAACTTAAAGGACCCAATGAGGTATTTGGCCTATATTTTTTGTCATTAGATAAAGTACTTCCCCCTTTCAAAATGAGTGTCGTTTTAACCAATTGCACAAAAATTAAAGAATGTAATGAAATAATCATTAGACATAACATTTTTACTAAAATGCCCAAGAAAAAGACAAACTTAGGAGGGTGTATTGGATTGAGATTTTAAAAGACTATTTTGACAAACTAAATCCTGAAGATTTTAAAAGATTTTGTGAAATTATATTGATTTTGTTGGATTTTAAAAAACTTTTTGTAATGACTTTTTACAATCAGGATTTTGAACACATGATTTTAATGGATTTTAAAAGATTTTTTGTAATGGCTTTTTACAATCAGGATTTTGAACACATGATTTTACTGATTTATAATACAGATTTTGAACACATGATTTTAATGGATTTATAATACAGATTTCAATGTAAAGATTTTGAACACATGATTTTAACTTATAGACTTTTAAGATTTGGAAGTACTTTGTGAGAATTCGTAAAATTTAAAATGACTTTGTCAAATTTTAGCAAAAATTCAAAATTAAAGAGTGGATAACAAAGATATTAAAAAATCAAAGGCCCGCATAATAAAAAAATAAAATTAATACAATTTTTAAATTTACGATAACAATATTCATAAGATTGACTACTAATATAATAATAAAATCAAAACTTTTATTCCTTAAAATAAACGTATTGATACTGATAGAATAAACATGTAAGAATACAAAAAATAAATTGAATAAACATGTAGTGACGTGATTTTGAGTTAAAAAATAAAATAATGTGTTCAACGACGACAACTACTTCGTCGAGAAATAAAAATGGAGTGAATCACAAAAATTTGGAAAAAAGATTATAAAAAAAACATGACATAGTGACGAAAGAAAAAAAACAGTGAAAGAGTTGTGTCCAAAAAAGAAAAGAAAAAAGTGAAAGAGGATGTCAACGATAACATATATTTGGAGTAAAAAGAGTCTCAAAAAATCTCAGGTATTTGTATGAAATTGTTAGTTTTAAAATTTTCAACTAAAAAGTCTCACAAAATCCATTATACCAAGTAATCCATTGAAATCTATACATTTTTTAATACCAAGAGACAATTTTTAAGTTATGAAAAATCGTGATTGAATACCACCGGATTTTATTGGATTCTTTAAAAAATCTTGAAAATCCTAATTGAATACCATCGGAATTATTTCTAATCTTTTAAAATCTTGATTGAATATATCAAGATTTTTTTATAACTAAAAAGTCTTTTAAAATCGTTCAAAATCCCAATTCAATACATCCTCCTTAAAGTTGCATTGAAAATTGTGCAAGAGAAAAGTTAGAGTATTTATTGAGGGTAAAGTTGGAAGAAAAAATCAAAGTTATATTAAAAATGTAAAGTGACATTCATTTTAAAACAAATATTTTTGGCTAAAATAATATGATTACGAAACGAACTAAGTAATAAACAACCACTGAAACTCATACAGTACAAGGTTTTGGATTTAAATCTAGGTGAAAGCGACCTACCTAACAATTTCGAACTAATTGAATACATTTTAGTAGGCTTAAAACAACAACCCGGATAATATATTTACTACAGCATTGAGTATCAGTCTCAGATGGATCAACCAACAGTCAACTCTTCTATTTGATGTGTTATTATGCGGCTAACATCTAATCTGCACCTATAACAATTCTACAGTTATTGCCATTAGTTGTTGCACAACATTCATTTGTGGCGACAGTAATTGCCAGAATATTTCTTTAGATGTTATCTACACCGTTTGACCTACTTTTTATTTTTGATAAACTTTCACCACATGATGAATTATGTGTCTACCACACGTTGTGGGATGACTATGATGCATATGGCACAGTCTATTCACTTTAGAGAAATGATATTTGTACATTTTTTATGACAACATTTTGATAATTCTCTCTTTTATACACACATCATGCACTTATTCTCTCTCTTTCTTTTTGTCTCTCTATTGTTTTTGACCAATAAAAAGAGAGGAAAGGAAAGTTGTCACAATAGCTGACTTAATTGGATGTTCAAATATCACGCTCTCACTTTAATGACTCTCTCAATACTAGTGCTATACTATGCTCTATGGTTTTTTTTCTATGCTCTATGGTTTTTTTTCTTTGGGTGTACTATATACTCTATGGTTGATGTTATAAAAGTATGCAGAGCAATAATTGATAAGAATTAATAACCTTAAAATTAGAAAATGACATATAAATACAAACAATTTATTACCAAAATGTGATTGAAAATCACTGTTTGGGTTTGATTTGGATTGTGAATTGAAATCCATTAGTTAATGAAATAGTAGATAGATCCAACTGGGTGGGTCCAACCCAAAATGGCTGAATTTCCCAAGTCACTGTGGCCACCACCGCATCACTTCACATAAACAAACATCCATGATGTCTCGCATTGCAACAAATGGAGACAGGTAATAACGTCTACATACGAGATACCAGAAGATAAGCCAATAATAATTTAATACAACTAAACAGTAGACACACTCACTGAGTAAAGAGATAACATTGAAATTTCCAAGAGAAATGAGTAAACAGCTGGGAATTTCATCCCATGACCATTCTCAATAACATTGCTTTCCTTCTTAAATCTGTTTATTACTATTCCCAAAATATAAACACATATAAACATATTTTTTATATGATAATACTACTACCCAAGAACATAATAAACACAGTAAATATCATAATTATATATTTCTATAAACTACTCCTCTATGGTAATTAGAAACCCCCCTAAGATGAAAAGGGGATCAAAATCAAAGAAAATTGAAAACAGAACTAAAAAACTCAAGTTTCATTGGGTATAATATATTGCATAAAATAAAATTAAATAGGGTAAGTACTATAGTTGAACAATCACCATGACCATTGTTGGGTTTGATGAATCACATGACATTGCAGCTGG
>Ga0315915_1005472_pt1 | contig 15837 bp, 6 predicted proteins | sample MpolbnodulesMG_FD_207738 | JGI IMG/M metagenome (GOLD analysis project Ga0315915, IMG submission 207738) | Medicago polymorpha root nodule microbial communities from Los Angeles, California, United States - branched nodules | ecosystem: Host-associated > Plants > Roots > Nodule | place: USA... | reverse complement strand
TGCAGGGCGACAGCTCAGCATGACTAACGGAGCACTTGGACGGAGGGACCTTTTTGATGGACGTCTGACAAATTCAGGGACTAAGTTGATATTTCGCATAATTGAGGGACTAAGTTGGCCGACGCGTAAAAATTCAGGGACTAATTTGATGGTTCACTCCATTCTTTAGGTTTGAATCAAGACCTCCAATTTCTTATCCTTAACTCAAATTAGTTGAACTATTCATTTTCATGCATTGTGGCATAGAATGCTACTTTTTGCATCATTTTTTAATGCAACTATAAAACAACAACTTTATCCCATCAAGTGAAGTTGGCAACCTAGATCAAATTATGAATAAATAAAACCACATGATTTTATTTTAATCTACTAATTTTTGTCCTTGTTTAATTTTTAATCATTCTAAAGGCAAGTCCTAGATGCTTGCCTTGTTAATTGTTTGGTTTCGTGAATTGATTCCAGCAATGTTGAAGAAAAGAGCAAAAAGGACGCAACTTTTTCCCGTCGTAGCACAAATTATGGCATAATCAAAATTTATGAATAAACGAACTCAAGTCGTAAGTGATCAGCTGAAGCGACCCGAACGGCAAATCGTTGATGGCATAATCAAAATCACGTTTGATTATTTCTTTATAAAGGAATACGAATGCGACCTCGACAGAGATTTGATTCCATGCAAAGACAAAAATTCCCACCAAATAGAAATGGTCCAATATGCACCAATGAACCCCCATTTTATTAGTAAACCTAATCCACTGCAAAGACACAGTAAAGACAAAAGACTTATATGGAGACACAAATCTATGTTTACATATTGAGAGAAATGTTCTCCAAGAGAAGATAAAATTTTAACGATAAACTTCATGGTAGGTGTGATCTCACTATCTCACTCTGGATTTTATTCATTGCTTTGTAATCAATATCAATGGTAATTTTTACATGTTAAAAATTAATAACTATATATGTTAAATATACTAAAAATTTTATATATATTTTGAAACATCTAACGCCATTATGCTAATTTGTTAGAATGAGAGTGAACTCGAGATTATCATTATTACTTCACTCATTAACTACATATTTCTTCTCGATCACAAAGTCAACATTTTATCATCTACTCAATCAATCTTAACGCATGAGATTAATTAGCTTGAACAAACTCAAATGATCTCATGGGTCATGGTCAGTTGAAGTATCACTTGAATGAGTTTTTTTCCACTTATTTTCTTAGCTTAAAGTGTAAATAATTCTTATGAGAATAATATTCATTTGATATTTTTATATTTTATACTTTCTGTCTCTCATATTTTACAATTGTGTTATTTAGACGCGCAAAAACCGACACAATATACAAATACATGTGGACTTTGAATCCGAGAAGAGATAAAAAATAATGAACAACGTTATTACATCAAATAAAACAACAAAACAAGAACAAATAAATTTTTATTTATACGTACATCAAGCCTAACACACATGCTTTTACAATTTTATTTAGTATAACCCATGTATTCCATGTCACACTCTCGCAGTCACTGTAGAGTGCTGAATTCAACTTTCTATACATACCTTGTGACAAATCAAATGAAGCCATTTATGCCGCCCATATAATGATATGACGATGTTGCTCTTTGGTCCAATATTGTTTTGTCCGTGTCACGGTTTTCACTATTATTACACATGTACTTGTGATGTTAATTAGGCATGTTATAATTATACATAAACAACTAGGTTCTTCTTCAAACTTCAATTAATATAATTGAGACAACAACTATACTAGCATTATTAATTTGCGTATGTTATCATCTAAACTCGTTATTTGGAAGAATCCAAAACCATGTTTCGTATCCTTTGCCTCATCTCTGTCTCTGAGGCTCTCTCTGCTCTGTTCCTCAAATATGCCTCGAAGAACTCCTTATTCTCTTTCTCCAACTCTTTCCAAACTGCTCCACACAATGATCCACCACATGCACACACATTTGTCATTAATTTACATATCCAATTATCCATTTGAATTTAGGTTTGTAAGGAAAAATTGCATATAAAACAAAAGAATAGAACATTGATGACATTATGGACATTTTTAGTATTGGAAATTGGTACATGATAATCGAACATTTTAACATATTTGGTCTAGTTGTGTTTTTTTTTTTAGTTGTGTTGTTGTTTAGCTATAATAAGGTGATTAAGTACTTTGGTAAGTGTCCATGCCAAATATAACAATTTGATGAAATTAATTAATAAATAAATTATGCAAGAGTTTGTAAACTTAGTTTTTATGTAAGAAGTGATTTTGATTACCAGTGGAGGTGATAACCGGTTTGATATTTGCATGCTTGGAAAGAGCATCCATGCACTCTTCTTTGCTCATGTTGAATAAGATACACTCTTCTATCAAACGGTGCACCTATTATATATACATATGATTTTCAGAAATTATAGTCATAAGGAATGGAAATAATATTGAAAATTTAAAATAACATTTGGACAAAGAAATGAGTCTGAGAAGGATCAAAATTAAATTAAGTCAAGAAAATTAAAGCTTACCAGGTGGATATAAGCAGCAGAGGAGTCTTCCATGACCTTTGATATAAGAATGGAAACTATATGAAACTTTGTATATTTGAAGGCGGTTATTGATCTACTTAATTTATTGTATATATGTAATGATCTAATCAATTAGTTGATATAACATAAATGTTACATATGGTGCAGAGTAAGATAATTTAAAGGAGTGAAGAAGCTACAAAAGCTTGAATGGGAAGGAAAAGAAAGAGCAGAAGATATATATAGAAGAAAATGAGAGAAAGGACAAGAAAAGATGGCCAAAAAAAGAGAAAACCAGAAGAAGAAACAAAATGAAATGGTTGGATTTACAAGGAAGGTGCTTCAGCTTAAGGTATACTATATGTTGTAAGATAATTAAAAGAATTAGAGTCACAGTAAGAGATTGTAGAAAAAAAGATTAAGATAAAGGAGCACTTGAATTAATATATGAATAGATTAATGTCAAGCATCTGTAGTGGGACCCAAAGTCCCACGTGGGAGCAAAGTGGGGATTGGTGGAGAGGAGATTAGAAGAGATTCTACTTGAGGAGCACCAAACGCAATTGTTTGCTTATTACGTGGCAATGGAGCCATTGTTCACGTGACACGTGGGGCCCTTAATCTTTTTTGTATAATCCATACTATACTATAGTGGCACTAGTAGTAGGTAAATTTGTTTATGGTAGCTCTATTTTCTTGCTATTAATTTCATCAACGGTACGACGTTCTAAGCATCTAAACTTGCCATAAATTTCAACGGTCCTTAAGAAACACATAAATAAGGTATAGATTATACAATGATACCGATAATAATTTTAAAAAGTAAAATAATTTGAATATAACCATGTGTTATGAAACACTGACACCGCACACAACGGAAGCACATCAATTATCAATATAGATAATAATTTTAAAAAAACAACATAATTCAGGATAATAATAAATGTTGTGTTGGTTCCTTAAAAAAAATGTTGTACATGTTGGTGTCAAACACTAATACTTATCTGACATCGAGACACATCTAATCTATTGACCGTCCGTAGTTCCTAGACTACGTATATTGTAATCAACGGAGTGTTTCTACTTTGAACTTGAGTAAAATATGTCTTGCCATGACCAAGTGGGGGGAGGATGTAACGACATTCAATGGATGTCTTTTGTGCTATTGTTCATGCTCTAGATACATGGTCATTCTTATCTCGTTGTTTAATGAAACTATTTGATAAACTTTTTGTATTTGAATTATAATGAAGAATACTTTATGTTATGACATTGACAACAAAGGGTCTGTTCTTTTTCCCAGGGGAAAAAAATTCCTTGTTGTGTTAACACAGGTAACACAGCAATAATAATAAGAAGAAAAAATAAATAAACAAAAGTAGATTTTGAAAATAAAACTACATCAGATTCTTCAAAAAGAAAATAAAACTACATCAGATGAAACTCAGTATCAAAAAATAAATAACTAAAAAGAATAATCAGATGTAAGTCCTACGGTAAAAAAAAAATCAGATGTAACTCCATTTAGCCAGAGCAGTAAAAACAAAGAGCCAGCTCAGCCTCATTGGATGCAAGTAGTTAATATGATCAATCTATACATATGAATTTGGCTACTTTACTCGAATTCAATATTTAATGATGAAATAATTTGTTCCTTCAAAAGAAAAAAAATGATGAAATAATTTGTGACTGCTGCATTATAACTTTGAAATTGATCACAAAAATAAATGCAAGGCTCCCTTTCCTCAATATTCTATGTCACACCTTAAAGAAGTGTATTTGACCAAATATCAGCAAATTCTGCTCTTCTTCCAACACATTTTGCTTGCGCCCAACTGAAATACCTAAATTATCTCTGCGTTAGTTAACTAACGCAAGTGCTAGAATTTGGGCAAATTAAGTCATGCGACGTGAGTTTAGTCACGCAGAGTGACTTAACTCACTTTTTTTAATTTATTTACTATATTCAAATTATTTTATTTACATTTTTCTAATTTATTTGTTCACTTTATTCTAATTTATTTATTTTTTAAATTATTTGTTCACTTTATTCTAATTTATTTATTTTCTAAATTATTTGCTCACTTTATTCTAATTTAATTATTTTCTAATTTATTTATTTACTTTATTCAAATTAATTTATTTACGTTATTCTAAATTATTTATTTACTTTATTCTAATTTATTTATACACTTAAAATAAATATTTATTCGAATTTATTCATTAAATAAATACAAATATAAATAAAAAGAAATGGACTAAATTAATATTTATTCGGATTTATTCATTAAATACAAAATCAGAAAATAAAAGCAAATATAAATAAAAATAAATGAACAAAATTAATACATATAACAACATATCATTTTATTAATAGAATTCATACAATAATTGATACATTTATTCGAATTCACTAAATCTACTTATTTTCTTTTTACCCTCTTGGGCTAAATAGTGATCAGCCTCGGGGTAAATAGTTAGCAGCCTTCTTGGGAAAAATACATCATCAACCCTTGAGTTAAATTTAAATCTAGTTCTTTTTATACCCCAAGAAGATTCTTTTTACCCACGGTAAAAAGTTTTTGGGGTAAAAAGAAGCAAATTTAATTTTATCCCAAGGGTTGATCACTTCCTCTAAGTTGACTACTCACCATTTACCTCAAAATTGACCACCATTTACCGCAAGTGACTAGAGACTATTGAAAAGGAAAAAAAAAAGAGAAATAGAGGGAGAGAGTGAGGAGGGAGAGAAAGTGATATGGTGTGAAGAAATAGAGAAGTATGGAGGGGTATTTATAGGTGAGAATGATAATATAGGTTATAACTACCATAAATGTGGTCAAAAAATGTTTAATGGTTGCAAAAAAATGTGTAGATTGAAGGTTGAAAAGGTGACCACCGTCCACAAAAAGTGTGTTATTGAGGACAAACCACCGCCAACTTGCGTGAGTTAACTTGTGCACATGCCAGTAGTGCGTGACGTAAGTCACGTAGAACTTATAAGGTGCGTAAGTTAAATCACGCTACTTGATTTAACTCACGCAAAGGTATAACTGAAAATTCAACATGGCGCAAGCAAAATATACCGTAAGAAGAGCAAAATTCAATATCAGCTCAACGAATCATAAAACCCATAAATATTAATCAAAACCTAATCTATCATATAACAACCCATACATTTTACTTCTACTGCCTCACAGTAATCTATCTATTTATAAAAAAATTGTTCTAAATGAACGTTCAATTTGCAATGCAATATGTTTTTTTACGGCCAAAGAATGCAATATTTATTATTTGTTTTCAATATAATATAATATAATGTAATTAATATTACTTCATCACTTTTAAATTAATATCTTCTATTTTGTATATGTTATAATGATGAATACATCGATACTTTTTTTAAGAATGAATACATGAATACTTTTGTATATGTCAATATTACTTTTTTACTTAATTATGATTAAGCAAAATAATTATCATCTATATTATTTATATATTTTTCCCCATATAGCGTAATTAAAAAATAAATAGAAATTGAGGGCGCTAATGACTCTATATTTTTATATATATATATATATATATATATATATATATATATATATATATATATATATATATTTAAGATTTAAAAAATCAAAAGAATACTATGATATATGATCATATAAATTCAATTACACTTTATTCATTTTTTGAAACATTTTATATATGATCCTTTTATCCCCTTCATGATTCTCCTCCCAAATAGACTTTTAAGTTACTTATTTTGTGGCAAATTGGCAACTGACTTGCGTTTGTCTTAAAGCCACTATTCTTAGCTTCTATTTTATCACGGTGGAAGAGTTGTCAAACACAAGTAAAAGTGGTTGGACGCCAAACCAAACATTGTAAAAAAAGGAAGAAGCAAGTGGAAGCAATAAAAGACTTTGAGAGATTAGGGTTTTTTTTTTTGGTCAAGTAGCCTAGTGGCTAGAGAAATTCACCTTAAAGATGAATAAGTGGGGTGTCCGGTGTTCGAACCCCGACCCCTGCACATACTGTGCATTATCCCTTATCAAATGAGTTAAGCTCATAGGGACGAGAGATTAGGGCTTTAATGGATTCATCTTTGTTCATAATATAAAACCCTACTAATTTGGTGAACTCAAACATTATATTAAAAGAGAGTTTTAAAAATTTATATGAATTCTTGAAACTTAATTTATACTGTTATAATATTTTTAAAATTAAAAATATGTTAATCATAAACAATAACTTTTTATTCTAGAAAGAAATACTTTTTAAAAAATTGTAAAAGATTTTTCAATATTTTTCTCCTATATTTTCCATCTCTCAAAACCATCTACTCTCAAAACTTGCAAACAAAGGTTAAGAGTTTTCATTAAGTAGCTGGAGATAAAGTTCGGACTTCAACAAGTAATTTTTGTGAATGGATACTCAGTTGGTTGTGAACGAGTACTTACATGATATAACATTTACTTTTGTAAAAAAAAAAAGTAATTATTTATGAGAAATGATATTTGTACAACTATTTTGTGACAACTTTCTCTCTCATACTCACATTATGTTTCTATTATCTCTCTTCATTTTTCTCTCTCATTGTTTTTGATAAATGAAAAATGAGAAAAAAGAAGTTGTCATAAAAGTTGTTCAAATATCACTTCTCAATATTTATATAACATTTTCCAGGCTCGTGTTATTCTTAAAAACGACAATGTACAAACACCATTTGTTTCTAGTAAGTGCCCAACAATTTCTTTTTCTAAACTAGGACGTTTAGTTATGTTTTTTTTTTTTAAGCAACGTTTAGTTAAGTTTTGCCATCAGCGAATGGTGTAGTTCACATGGCACTATGGCAGTACAAACAACATTTTGTTTCGGTAAGTGCCCAACATTTTTATCATATAATGGACCCGTTTATTTTGGATTTATGTTTAAAAAAAACTAATTTTTAACTAAAAATCACGTTATTTTATTAGTGTTTGTTTTAGATTTTAAAAAAATCTGTTTTGTTAAAAAAATATTTTTAGCCTCAAAACGTAAGGTCCCGTTTGTTATAGCTTTTTAAAAAAAAATTATTTTTTTAAAAAAATATAATCACTTTTAAGAGTGTCGCATCTGTACGACTTTCTTAAAAAATCAGAATTTAAAAACAGCTTCAATAAGAAACTGTTAAGAACAGCTTCTCAAAAAATAGATTTTTTTTTTTCAGAGGAGAGGGAAAATATGTTTTAAAAGATTGAACTAATTTTGTAATAAAAAACCTCTTTATATAGTTGTATCCAAACAAACTAAATTATTTGTTTTAAAAAAAATGATTTTTATTACGGTAAACAAACGCAAAATAGATTATGATTTTTCATAAAATCTCTAAAATATAAAATCTGAATTCTTTTATGTCAAAATCACTTTTATTTTAAGGAAAATTCTATGGTGAAGTCATAAGAATGACATTTCTGATGAAGTTAACACTGTAGCATCAAAAGTAGTGTAGTGAGTAACACCTCACTGTTTGTACAGTGACATCAAAAGTTCAGTCCCATAGTATCATCAATTAATCAGATTAACAAAACTACACTTAATCTAATTTTATCCTACCTTATTTTAAGTGTAAAACCCCACAGAGTGTAACACTTAAGATTATCACATAATATCATCAACTCTGTTTGCATGTTAAAGATGTCAACGATAAAATAGTACCAGTAAGTCCAAGATGTTGCAAGCATTACTAGATGAATTATTAAGTATCATTAATCAGTAATCAACAATTTAAAAATGAATCAAACATTAAGATCAAAATTAACTTTTCCAAAAAAGTCAGTTTCCTAACTGCACCGTAGAAGCTCCCTTATTTTAATCCATAACAAGCGGGCCGTAACGCTATTCCAAGTAACTTTCCCAAAATCTATATTTTCTTTAAAATACAAGGAACCAAACGTAAAAGTTTAAAATCTTACAAAAATGATTTCAATGATAGTAAACAAAAAGAAATAGCTTTAGATTTTTTTTTTTTTTTTTTAAAAAAACTTTAGATTCTTTGAACTTAATTTTTTTTTTTAAAGCTGAAACAAACAGATCCAATATCGTGTATTACTCATTTGATTCTAAAAAAAAAATGCATTGAATTCTTCTTTTAAAAATGATTTCGACCTTTTATGGTAAATACAAATTTAAAACTTAATGGAATCATACTAACCGGTGCCTCCAGGACATTGGTTAAACATACCAAAAAAGGAAATTATTATCATAAAAGGAAACTGTTGTTGACTTTTTATAAATTAATTACACAATTTCAATGCATTAACTAATATATAATTTCCTTTTTAGTATTCTTAATCAGTGTCCGAGGCACCGGTTAGCATTTCCCAACTTTATATACTTTCTTTAGCAATAATTTTTATTTATTTTTTATGACAGTGAGGTTTATCTATGTTTAATATTCATCCCAATGAGGTTACAACGACAAGACAGCAACAAAGACCTCACCATTCTTTAAAGATCACTGTTTGAAATTATATATATATAAAAGAAAGAGAAATTTTAATATAGTTACATGATCAAAGAAAAAGTGTTTGATCACATACACATAAAAAATATTTTTTTTAATAATAAATAATAAATTGATAAAAAAGATGATTGAATGTTTTGAGGAGTCCAAACATTATTGATTTGATCTTGTAACCATGGAAGAATACCTTTAAAAGGAAATCATTATGCATGAAAATAATATTATTATACTGTCTTTTACATGAGAAATGGCAATGACAAGGGCTTGTTTACATAGCAGTGGGTCGTAGTCCAACATCAAAGAAATTAAAATAATTGGAATAGGATGAAATTTTCATATTAAAGAGTATTAATTAACACTAAAGATGTAAAGCAGCCAAAAGAAGTAAAGTACACCATGACTAAATGATTTGGTCATATATTTATTTTTAATTCTATATTTCTCTTTAAATTATAGGTTTCCTTTACCTTTCAAATTGAAGCTATCTCTCACTGTCTCTACTCTTGCCATGTTCTAACTTCTATCGATCATGGAACCTCCATCGTTCCTGTCACTTGCAATGCTAAAATTAGCAAGGATGACCAATTGATCTGTCAAAGAAAATATATTAAACCTTTCTCTTTCACGCGTAGGTTAGTTAACGGATTGATCAACCAAAGTCTGCTAAAAGATCCAAAAATAAGGAAATTAATAAATTGAAGATTTTGAAAAGAAAACAATGATAGATTGACCACTAAAGTATTTCTAAATATAAAAACGTAGATTATTGTTAAAAACACATAAGTTAAATAAAAAGCATTTTTCAAAAATGTAGGCGGGCAATTGGCACAACCCAACTAGAACTCAATGGGTTGACGAACTGAGGTACCTAACTCACCCAACCTTATTTGGTTTGATAACACATTTTTAAGTGAGACCTCTTTAAAATGATTAAATTTTGGAATAGATTACATAAATATATATATAAATAGATTTATGTGTATAATTTCTCTCAAATTCTTTAATTGTTATAGTCGAAAAAATTATAGTCAAGAATGACATAAACTTGTGTTCAAATCCATGGATTTGAGCTTACAACACATAAGTGAGATGACTCGTATTAGCGAGATGACTAATATGTGAATTCGAGCTTACACCACATAGGTGAGGTGACTCGTATTAGTGAGATGACCTACATATTTGATGTATGTTTTTGGATAAAATATGATGTTTAAGCCACTTGTTTGGTTTTCCAAAACCAAAGGGATGATCCCTCGTTTTTCCCCTCAAAACTCGGATTTTTAGAAATGAATGTTATCTCGTTCGATTTCGTTTCATCATATCTTATACTCTAACAAAGTGATCGAACTCAAGTAGATAATCAACTCTGAGGTAACAATTTTTTTTAGGAGAATCATTTCAATTTTCACTTAAAACAATCCTCGTCAAACTTTACTCACCTCTGAGACTCCCCTCTTTGGCTTAAATTTGGAGGGTAGCAAAAAAATAAAAATCCTACACCCTAATAGTCTCAAGAAGAAAAGAAATGAACAAACAAAATGAAAAGCATTTCAGTATAAAGTGGAGCTATCAATCAAACAAATTCAAGCACTTGTGTTTATAATGACATTCATTCTCAACCATGTTTTCTCCTCTCAGCCTATTATGTTTTGGGTGCTTACAAAAATCAACCATACCTTTTAGGACCTCATCATAATTACGAAGAAGGAATGTCTTGATGCTTCCTTTGAACTCTGACAGTCTCAATGTAAGAAGTTGTTGGGAGAGGAGAATAGGGTTAATCAAATTTAGGAGGCTTTCCAGTTGTTTGTAATAGCAAATGATGCTCTTTCAACACAAATGAAGAATATACCAATAGAAAGATAAAGGTCAAAAATTTCATGTTTAAGATTTTTGAGTAATAAGAGCTTCTCACGGAAAACCTTTATCAGCATGACTTAATTACTGTTAATATCTTTTCACTCAAGGAAAATTTCAACTGCATGGTTCCAAAGTCCACTTGAATATATTCTGAGATATGACAGAATCATAAATAATGAAAAACTGCATACGTGACCACAAAAAAGTATTTGACAGTGCATGCCAAATTTACCATTGTTTTTCTTCTTCAGTATTCAATTCAAATCTTTGATGGATAAAAAAGAACAAAATAATAAGGGAATAGATACAGAGTATAAAAAGTCAATGCCATTGCCACCTAGAGATGCTAAATCTACCCATAAGTACTTGACTATATCTTTATCTCACATTTATTTCAAATAAAGAAAACTTTGAGCAGCCTTATAAAAACTTTCTCTTTTTTCCTGCTATTGTATGATTGTGCATCCCATTTGATTCCATATATGACATTGGTTCATTCTTCACTAATAACCCCGAACCAGAACCAGAACCACGACGCATATGAGAAGGTCCATTAGAATTCGAAGGAAATGCTAAACTCAAAGAAGTTGGAACAACACTTTCCTTATCATAAATATTGCTAGATAAATAATTCTCCTTCTTGATGCTATGAAGTGAAAGGCTAGAGGAAGCAACTTCATCAATATTTGCATTTACTATTTCAAATTTGTTTTGATGAATTTTTTGCTTTTTTAAGGCCATGTTGCATGATTCAACTATTCTTGTGTTGGATGAATTCATTGAAGAAATTTTCTTCTCATTATTTGATTGGAGGCTAGACAAAGATAAATCACATGAAAGTTGTTGCTTTGGATGATCATGTTTTGGAATAGTGCTATATGTCTTAGCTTGTGTAGATGGCTGAAAATTTCTTATAAGCAATTTAAGTTGATCTCTTGCTTCATCTCTTTCTTGGCAAGCTCTCTGTAATAGCTTGTATAAATGATTAACAGTTTCTTCATATTTCTTTATCTCAGCACTGGATTCCATTTTTGTTGATATTAGTTCAAGCCTTGTGCGGAGAAGCTTGTGTTTGATCTCCTCAATGCTCTATCATTAAAATACATAAAGTTGAGTCAATTAAAAAACGTATGAATGAAACATCTAAAAATGCAAATTGAACGAGTTATGGAGAAAATAAATACAAGAAATGAAGAATCACTCACCTCATTTTTGGAAGAAATCATATTTAGCTAGCTATTCAGGTATGCTGCTAATATAGGTAAATTACTTATACAAGACAAAAGTGAATGACATATAGGATTTTGAAAATAAATGTGACATTGTTTTTATATTCCAATTCAGAAGTTGTTTAGTCTGTTAACCTCTCCTAGTTTATAGGGATGTTGTTTTCCATTCTATCATTAATATCCACTTCTCTAATTGTTAATTGATTTTAGTCTATTTTTGGGCCTATATTGTAGAGACACATTATTTGGACATTTCATAATTAGACTTTGACAGAATAAGTGCAGTTTTGCTTAGTGTATATGAAACTAAAGAACAAAAATACGTTAAAATTCAACCTTGTGTTAGTTTTTGTGTGTATCAAATACGTTTTTGCGAAATTTTTTTCGTAAAGACATTAACAACCTACATGTTTGCGAAAAATTGTCAAAAAACCCAACACAGATACACGTTTGCCTTGTTAAATGTATTGATTTCTAAAAATAGAGTAACATTGTGGAATGCCTATATTTAATCAAAACAGAACACAATCACTATACCTATTGGCAGTGTTGTAAAAGTAGAAATAAAATTTCTCTATAAATGATAATCATCGTATAAATAAAAGCATCAATTAAATATTAAAGAGAATTAACAAGAGGGATAACAATTAAACTTATCTTTCTTGAAATTGCGGTGATTTAAGTAAATAAACAAGAAACTATGAACGGGGACGACCTGCAGAATTGTAAACGGTTAAATAACGTGACTGTCCTTAAGAATTTATCCGCCTCATAAGCAACATCGGCAACCCCTTCCACTTCACCGACTTTTGAAATTGCTTCTCCACTGATGAATGGCTATCTTTCACCATAACACGACTTCGATTCCTTGGTCTCGGGCGTCTTCAACAGAAAGTAACAACTAACCCAGTTTATTTTTCCCGGCCATGTCAGTCAGCTAATCAATGTCTTTCATTGTCCAAATCACAATGTTTCATTGAAGAAGATCGATTCTTGGCAGTGGAGCATGGATGGAGAGGAAAATTGAGGTTTTGTCATTCTCCTGGGCGATGCATGTTCTCTCTCATTCTCTGTTTTTTCAATTTTAAAAAAATTAATTGTTTATGTGTTGTCAGATTGTCATTGGATGTGCCCAAATGCTAAGTGTTGGTCTTGTGTTCACGTGTTATGCCTATTTTATCCCTGTTCCACCGCAAGTAGTTCAATCCCTCGTGTTACATACATACATACATACAGACAATTTGCGGCGTTCCGGCGGTGGAGCAAAGTGAAAACGAGAGAACACTAGCCGCCGGCATTTAAAATTGCAGCACCAATGGCCATAACAGCCACCATTTCAGTCCCTATTACAACACCAACTCGCCGCTCTCTTTCTTCCATTAATTCCATTCTCCCTTCTTCCCGATCCATTTCAGCCACACCGCACCTCACTTTCAAATACCCTAATTCCCGCCTCGTTGCGCTTTCTTCCTCCATGAAAACTGAAACTCCCATTAAAACAACAACCTCCACTTCATTCCTTCACCAAAAGGAATCTGGTTTTCTCCATTTCGCTAAGTATCACGGTCTCGGAAACGACTTCGTTTTGGTGAGTACATGTTTTAATCTTAGTCTAGTCCTCTAATTGAATAACGCTCGGTTTTGAGTTTTAACAATGTTTCGTTTTATGAATAGATTGATAATAGAGACTCTTCTGAGCCAAAGATTACTTCAGAGAAAGCTGTGCAACTATGTGATCGTAACTTTGGTGTTGGTGCTGATGGCGTTATCTTTGTTTTGCCTGGTATCAATGGTACTGATTATACAATGAGGATTTTCAACTCTGATGGTAGTGAGCCTGAGGTAATTCATTCATTCTTCTTACAAGTTTATTTTTCAGACATATTGTTTGGATAAACAACTTAATTGAGCGCTTATAGCATAAAAGCTCATGTATAAGTTAAGTATATAACAAAAGATAGAATAAAGTCAAATGTCTTCATATAAGCTGAAGGGCTTATATAGGGCCTGTTTGGATAAACAATTATTTGCAGTATATAGCACAAGTTCTTATAAGAATAAAGCACTTACATAAGCTATTTTTATAGCAAAGGATAAAACAAAGTTAAATCGTTTTTGTATATGTTATAAGCTATTTTCATAAGTTATCTTGGAGAACTTATGAAAATAAGCTGAAAAAAGCTTACGAAAAATGTCTCTGTTTTCAAAAGTTCTCCCGAAACTTATTACCTCAAATAAGTCAATCCAAACAGGCCCCATATATGCTGAAAACAACTTATGGACATGTCATAAGATGTTTTTTTAAGTTTTCTCCAACACTTTCACAATTACTATGTTAAAATATAAGCTCAAATAAGCTAATCCTGACAGACCCTTGTTCTGACAAGTTTGGTCCCTCACATTCAAACTTTTTCCTTAGATGTGTGGCAATGGAGTGCGATGCTTTGCCAAATTTGTTTCTCAGCTCGAGAGTTTACATGGGAGGCACAGGTTTGTTCATTTTCGAGAAATTCTTACCGTCTTGCTTTTTATGTCTTGTTGCTTGTTTATAGGGAAACTTTCATCTGTAACGGAAACATTTAATTTCACATGTAATAATTTTGTATTTAGATGGTATGAAAAGCGAGGAAGAATTAAAGATGATTTTATTACCGTGGCCTAGTAGTTATCGATATTCTTGAAATTTCGCCTTACATTATATTTTCATATTTTGTAGTTTCACCATACACACTGGTGCTGGGAAGATTGTTCCTGAAGTCTTGGAGGATGGAAATGTATGTTCTTATTCTTATATGCAGCAAATATTTGCAATTTACTTTTTGACACTGTGATTTTTGTTCAGAGGCATCAGGACGGTGCTTCCAAGGCGCCTTTTTATGTACTGTTTTGAAATTCTGAAGCTGTATAATGTCAAGCTTATTTTGTGTTGGTTCTCTTTCTTTACCTTGATTGATGATAAATTGATAATACAAATTGATTCAGGTCAGAGTTGATATGGGGGAACCGATTCTTAAAGCATCAGATGTGCCTACTAAATTATCTCCAAATAAGGATCATGCTGTTGTTAAATCAGAGATTGATGTTGATGGAAGTATCTGGAATGTGACTTGTGTTAGCATGGGAAATCCACACTGTATAACCTTCAGCAATAAAGAAACTCAGGTCATTATTCTTGCCACACGACAATTATATCACAGTTATGATTCCCAGTACATATACAATGTATTCTGGATCTATTTAAAGGAATTAAACACTATGTAGGCGTAGGAAGAAAAGACATTGATCAATAAGATGATATGACATACAGATACAAAGACATTTTCAAAAACAATTGAATGTCTAACCATTTTTATCAAAAGAAGAACAACGCCTTTGAAAGTTTGTTATTTATAGTTTTACTAGTTTATATATTATCTAAGAATATCAGCTTTTATCTTTCAACTTATACGATCTCAACACTTTTTTCTGATTTTCCAAATTTCATATTTGTTTTGATCTATTGCAACAGAATTTGCTTGTTGATGAATTGAAGCTAGCAGAAATTGGCCCGAAATTCGAACATCATGAGGTGTTCCCTGCACGAACCAACACAGGTCAGATTAGTCTAATTTTATGATCGGAATATGACTGTCAGTTTAATTGTGGTATTTTTCCTATACACAACAGCAACCAACAAATACCAAGCCTTATCCC
>Ga0315915_1005471_pt1 | contig 15838 bp, 12 predicted proteins | sample MpolbnodulesMG_FD_207738 | JGI IMG/M metagenome (GOLD analysis project Ga0315915, IMG submission 207738) | Medicago polymorpha root nodule microbial communities from Los Angeles, California, United States - branched nodules | ecosystem: Host-associated > Plants > Roots > Nodule | place: USA... | reverse complement strand
TTTATGACATGTCCATAAGCTGTTTTCAGCTTATTTCTTTAACATCTCAAAGATAGCTTATGAAAACAGCTTACAGCTTAACATAGAACAATTTGACTTTTTTTTTTTGTGATAACAATAGCTTATACATATCACTTCATCTGGTCTCATATAAACACATTCTTTTTTCAGATTCATTAAATAATTAATGTATATGATTTATAATATAGACCAGATACATCAGTTATTCAATGAACCTGAAAAAAGAATATTTGCTTATATATGAGATCAGAGGGAGTATACGCTAAGTGCTTATATTATAACATAAGTGCTTAATTAAGAGGTTTATCCAAATAGGGTCTTAGTCATAACCTTATCGATTATATTTAAATGAACCAACAGTTTAATTGTGAATTTTTTTATGCCTTTCGTGATTGCATAAAGAATCTCCTTTGACCTAACTTTCTACTTGATGAAATCAGTCGCACTGACCTCATAATATCCTCCTTTGTATTTTTGGATGCATGTTGCTCTACACTTGACTTGTTTTATTTATTATTGCTGATCACTAACCTTGTCATTCAATACCGAATGAGATTTGGCTGTTTATGAGAGTTCCTTGTTTAATCCTGAATGCAGTTGTTGGAGAATTTTGAGAAGACTTTTCCCAAATTGAAGTTTCCTCCTTTACCGGAACGAGGAGACTTGGATCTTCAAGAAGTTTTGAAGTCTCCCTATTTTTTCAACTAGACTGCACAAAATCTCTTGTTGCTTATCTAGTACTACCTTCACAGTTCACATGTGGTCCAGTGGAGTTAACTCCAATGTGATGAAATTTGTATATATACTTGCATGGGGTTGCAAAAGCTCGAAGAACAGACAATGCAACAAATTAGTGTTCAAAGCAAATATTTGGATTGCCATATTAGTCTCCTGCAGGAACATAGTACTCCTTGGCTGGAACTAGAAATCTGGTGCTAATTTTCCGTTGAAAAGAAAGAGTACCCTTCATATGGCATTACAAGTTGATTTTGAATTGGATCAGTTACAAAGCAAGAAGGTTTAGAATATACAGCAGCCAATCTGTTTTTGTCCATGGTTGGTGTAACATAGACTAATAAAAAGGATTGAAGTGATCATATAAGGTGATTTTCTCAGATATGGACACTGGCTCTTGTGAAGCAACCAAAATTGGGGTTTGCTTTTTGTATAAGTTGTATTTTATTTCATTCTTTTTGGTTTGTGGAGAGGGAAATGGAAGCATATGTAGCATTTTTTGTCATGGTTACTGTATTATTTATTCTCACACTTTTTTCCATTATTTGAAATAACTTATACTTAATGTAAATAATACCAATAAAAATAATATTATCAGAAGTTGTCAAATTGAGCCGTTTCAAAGTCATGTCATCCATCATTTGAGGATAATGTTTTCCATTTCCATTGCTACCAACCAATATTATATTTTTGTTTACCCTAGGTTTACTCTTGGATATTTGTCATATTATGCTTTACTCTTAAGATTCATGTTTCTTTAAATGTCATTGTTCTTATAGCTTCTTTAAGCAATTTAATCAAATTTATTATATACTTTTATTTAAGTAACGTTTCTAGCCAATAAAGGATCTTCTGATCAATCCAGTGATCATATAAATTCCATTTTGAATGAGGATTTGCAATCTCCCACGTATTTTAGCAGACTGCAGTGTCTTGTAAACACTTACCTACATTGGCTATATGAATGAATTTCTCTACATTTCATCCATTTTCCTCTTCATTCACTCAAGCTGAACCAGCACCCTCCCTCTCACTCTATCCCACTCTCATTCACCATTCCTTGACCTAACCTAAGACAAATCAACATGCAACAGTTCCTATATGGTCCTTAGGGTATTTGGAAACTCTTGCAAGCTTAATCTCTCCATTTATTTCCCCTTTAAGCTAGAACTCAAACCCTTCTCACCCAAATTAGCTTTCCTCCTTTTGATGGTGACGTGGTGCTGCATGTTGGTTATGGTACTTTGAATGATGTTTGGATTGGTAAGGATTATAGAGGGATATAGGTTACTTCGTGTGGGAGATTTCTGATATGCATGTATGGATTCAATGATGGTTGGATGGAAAGAGCTCGAGTGGGAGCTTGGCAGGCGCTGAAATCAAGGCATAAGCTGAGTGAAACTTCTAGAAGCACTTTTGGTGAGTTCTTTGGCTAGAACCCACCCAAAGGGTAGTTTAATTGCTTTTGTGTGAGATATTTGATTAATTAGAGTGACTATGTGTATATTAGTTTCCCCTAATGCATGTGTTATTTTATGATTATATTTGATTTGCTAAAGCCATAAATTATGCACCTTTGTATTCTTTGGATTGAAAGGCAAGTTTGTCTAAGAGTTGGGTTTGGAAAAGTGATTATGAAAAGCTTAAAAACTGATTTTTGACTCATGTAATCGATTACACCCTGTCAAAAACTTAGAAATTGCCATGTCCTGTTCAGTCCGAGTTAAGTACGGATTTGTCTTTTAACCCCGGATGACTTATTTTCATGGCAAATCAAGTTAAACATTCAACTAACACATGATGCATCATCAAGAGAGATTTAATGAGAATCATTTGAGTATACTAAGACTTTTGGGTAGATTACTAACCCTTATGAAATGGGAATACCTTATGAAAACCAATATGACTGAAAACAGAATTTTTTCACCGAACTGAATCCAATCCCATTTATTAATTACTCTTACCACTTGATAAGTGTTTTGAGAAAAATTTAATATTTCATGTACAATATAAATGTCTATATATCATATAGTCCTTCAATTGTACTAACATTTTTCCTTCCACAACCCTTTTGCTATAGGAGCCTTTTAAAAGATATATCTCAAAAGTTCTTCAAACCATCTCAAAAAACATGTTCTCATTCACTAGTTTAACTTTGATCTTCAGAGGTCAAGAAAAGTGTTTGCTTCAATTTGATTTACTTTGGTGTTTTCTGAACAAAGCATCAGCATTACTGTATATAGCCACTATGTTTGAGAAGACAGCAAGAATAATCATGACAATGGATAAAATCTTGTCCTTCTTGGTTGCAATGCTATGTGGATCCCTGAAACAAAAAAAATTAAAGGTCAAAAGATAAAATCGTCTCGGACCAACTGGCTCGACTTGGAACTAGGGACTTTTCCGGGACGAGCGTCTCATCAGATGAAATATGCATTGGACTAAGAATAGACCGCTATAACTCGGCGGAATTTTGAAAAACCAGTGACTCAGACATTGATGTAGCAAAAAAAATAAAAAATGAAACATAATGTGATCAGTAATGACATTTAGATAAAGTAAGAAAACTCACCTTAGAGCAATTGCAGCAGGGAAGATAAAACCAAGACAAACAGTGGCAGTTGCACCAGTGAATTGAAAAACATCCCAAATGCTAGGTACAAAATTTGCAGCCACATAGAGCAAAAATATGAGTCCAGTGGTGATTGAGGAAAACCTCCAGTTATCTAATTCCAATGAGCTGGCTGAGGGAAACACAAGATCATCCAAATTGAACCGAAGCGAAAAGAAGATAACCGGGAAAACAAGCATGAGATGGAGAGCGTAGCTGATACGGACGACGTCGTTGAGAAGATTGCTATAAGGGATGCCAAGATCAGTATCAAAGTTGGCTAGCACATCATCAAGAGTTGACTCACCAAATAGTAGGAATCCAAATAGTGCTGTAAGAATGTATATACTTGAACATAGAACCAGTGATGCACTTATAACTGGTTGTATTGGTGAAGAGTCTCCAAGTTCATTGTCTATTGTATGCACTGCAAAGGATAGTTTAAGTTAAAATATATATTATTCAAGCACATCAAATTTCTCAGTACTATTATTTGCTATATCAAATATCATAGGCCTGGGAGGTGTCATCTAAGTAGTAAGAGTTCGACCTTGTAACTTCAAAGTACAGCAAAGAGATGTTTTGCTGATAGATTCTTTAGAAGATTTCAAGTTGACATAAAGTATGTATTCAGAGACTAATCCAATACTCAAAATAACAACATTTGAGGTTGAACCGTTAGTGTAAAGATTTTTTACGTTGTCAATCAATCATAATCGTCATATCATTAAACAATATGACTTTTATCATAACTATTTCTAATGTCGCACATGATTAGTTGTGATTTGTTGGCAGTCTAAAACTTTTTATACAGACTGTATCAAAATTAAATTCTTAAGTTTAACAATAAGGGTCTTCACAACAAGAGTAAATTTCATATTTGCACATTGACGTAGCTTACTTACCATTATAATGACAAACAAATGCTGTCACAAGAACTGGAACTGCTGTAAAGAGATTCCAAATAGATGTCATATCAGTAATATTAGGAAGCAATCTAGGACTTTCTATACTTCCATTGAACAATTTAATAAATGTGATTCCTGCAGTTATGACAAGAAAAACAATCGCCAGAGCCACTGCTAAACCAGAAGTATATTTTAATGAATCTGCAGGCATGAAACAAAACAAAAAAAACTTTACGGTTATTCACAATAATATTACATTTACTAAATGAGGTTAATCATGTAACATATTTGAATTCATTGTATTGTAAAATGTACCTATCCTCTTAAAGAATCCTAATGGAGCAAATACCACAAGGGTTGTAATAAGAAGAACAAAAGTACGCCCAGTCGACCAGTTTTCGCCAAACCATCCTTCGAGTACACCGAAGTGATGACTTCCAGATGAAGTTGTTCCAGACAGTACATCACCTGCAAATCAAGTAGCTTAAAATATTCAATTTATCCATGTTTTTAAGGCATGACAAATTAAATTATAGAAAAACTATATTGAAGTTTCTAACCATAAATAAATACTCATAAGCAAAACCAATTCGGATCCAATATGAATATGTGTGTATGATTTAGGATATGTATATGCACATCAAGTGTCAAAAGTTGCATACCGGCTTAGCATGTTTACACATTCAATACCATTACTGTAAAATGGAGGATCTTGTATGCAAAATTTCAGATTCATAGGCGGCTTGTAATTTCGAAGTATACTTACTTATTTCATATAAGAAAATTACTCTTCTCACTTATTTGTTCATTCCATCAGCGGCAGTTAACTGTCGCTCGGCATTTTCAGCGGCAGTTAACTGCCACAAAGCACTTTTAAGATCGGCTGAACCGACTTTAAAAGTGATTGAACTGATCTTAAAAGTGGCCAGCTACTGCTGATGTAGTGAATGAGCAATTTCCTAAGTGAGAATCATATTTTACACATAGTCTAAACATACAAAGAGAGTAATTTATACACACCGACCGTGTAATACATTTTACACATACGCTCAATGAAATCACATTTTACACAGAAAGTACATACACATTAAATTCATTTATTAAATAAAATTTAATCGATAAACATGATATAAGTGTAGAGAATTGAATTACCAATTATGATGATGTAGACAACAAGAATACCAAAGTTGTTGAAAAGTACAGAAATCTGAAAAAGCAATCTACCAACACTTCCAAAAGCATATCCCATGACATCACCATAAGATTGAGCCTTAGCAACTCTACTAAACCTCATAAGAATATCCAAAGAGGTATGAGTAAGCAAAGCAAGGAATATGATGGAAGCAATACCAATGGTTAGTCCCAAAACTTTCATGGCTGCAGGTAAAGCCATGATTCCAGCACCAATGATAGTTGTTGATAGATTGAATACTGAACCAGCAAATGATGCTGCTGACTCATTATTCTTGTTACTATTGGATCCATCATCACCATGTTGAATTTCAACTTCAATTTTCTCATCTGTTTTAGTTTGTAACAATGGACAATATTGTTCTCCAACAATTTCGTTTGTTCCTGTTGGATTGTTGTGTAACCCCATATTGATGATTATCTCAATTCTTAGTGATGATTTTCTTAATGCTTCTCTCTCTTACTTGTCACCATATCATATATACACATACATATTTATTCTATAAATTTAGTTACTATACATTATATTATACAACACCTCTAAACTATCACTCTCTTTTCAATTTATTTCTTAAACTATAATCATATACTAAGTAGTCTTTAAACTTTATTAATCTGTCAAATAAGTTATGTATTTCCTTTAAGAAATCCAAGGACTATCTTATTTGACTAAAAATACTTTAAGGACTATTTAAAAAACATTTTTATAGTATAGAGATAAATTGATGATTTTTTTCTATATTATATGATTTCTTAAAATATCTCAAATATTATCATTATCTAAATTGTGTATGCTTGCTTCTTTTGCCTATTTTTTTTGTCAGGTAGCCTAGTGGCTAGAATTCACCTTATAAGGTGAATAAATGGGATGTCCGGGGTTCAAACCCCGACCCCTACATATAATAATGCATTTTCCTACCAACTGAGCTATTCTAACGGGACAAAAGAGGGCAACGCCCAATACAATGACACTTATTATAAAATAGAGTCAAAAATTTGTGTCCCGTAAATTTACGTCGTCGTAAAATGTTATAGAGATATTTGATGTGTTGATCGGCTTGATTTGCAATTTTCATCTTTTTCATATTTGGTGTGTGAAATTTGCCATTAAATTCGTTAAAAAAACGGAAAATTGCATACATAATCACTCACTTAACTAGTTTGGATCCAAAAATATAAATAAAAAGATAAATACTCAATCGCATACCTATGTAGTTGATTGCATCACCGTTATGGAATTTGGAAGGCAATATACTATGTATTTTAATCCACTTATATAAACAAAAATGATAGTGGAAAACTTACATCAACATTTATGTAACTTTTTAATTATCATTTTATTTATACTCACTTCGGACCAAATATTTTTTAGATTTCAGCCGGTGGACCAACTCTACCTTGTTTTTATCCAAATCCCAAAGAATTGAGATGAGCTTGAAATTTTTAAAAAGAAAATATATTATGTATTAATAAAAGAGGAATGAGAATATTTGTTATATGTATTCTTTTAAAAGAAATAGAATACACTCATAGTTTAATTATCACAATGTATTTATTGTAATTAGTGTTGGTAAGAACAAAATTTAGATTAAGGGGGAAGACTCCATGCAAATTGGAGAGAATCAAAAACATTATTGAAAATTAGTAAACAATTTATATTTTTTTTTTGACAAAAAGTAAACAATTTATATATAACTCACTAATTGCAGAATTTCATATTTAAATAAACCATGGCCTCATAGCGTGAAAATGAGCAAAGTGCCCAATCATTTGTACCGATTGGAATTGATTTTTATTTATTTTCTGTTCTTTGTACTATAGCTCAAAAAATTAATCTTCTCAATCACGATTGTGTGTCATCGGTATCTAGATCTAGATTGCTAATCACCATTATAGAGGAAATAATTAATAATAAGCATGAAGCACCTTTGCAATAAATTATTTATGTAAAAAAGATTGTCCTTGCTGTAATGATAATAAATTGAGTAAAAATTGGAAACAAATGTGCTTAAAATTTCGTTATTGTACATTTAATTTTCATATGTAAAAAAGATTGTCCTTGCTGTAATGATAATAAATTGAGTAAAAATTGGAAACAAACGTGCTTAAAATTTCGTTATTGTACATTTAATTTTCATATGATTCTATTCTACCATATGATTCATATCCAGTTAGACGATGACGAGGATAATAATAACCTTGTTATTAATCTAATGCTGTCCAATTGTCTTGGGTCATAAATCCTTCAAAAAAAATAAAAATTGTGTCTTGGGTCATAATTGAATACAGTTGTTGATTTTTCATTATTTATTTTTACAAAATTAAAGAGTCAAAGGTCCAATAAAAAATTAAGAAATTATCTTAATATTTCCTGACATGCAGGGTCTCTATTCTAGTATAACTTAAAGAGTTTATAAATAGGTTAAAGCTAGTCGATAAATCAACGCATTGATCACCTCTCTCCAGCTATGAAGAAATTGGACACATCATACAAAGCCAAAAGATGGCGAATACGCCGCACCAATGTGGAAATCGGCCACTAACCATGCAATTATCCGTAGTCATATTAGTCAAATTTTTAGAATCACTTTTCACAACGAGTTGCAAAATACGCTCTCGCCAAGTCAGATCCAAACCAAGATGCATGCCCCACATTTCAGCATTAAGTGCAATCTTCTGTATGTAGCCTTTAATCATATCCAATCAGAGTTGCAGAAAAGGCCATCACATCTTGAATATTCCCCACCTCCTTTGCAAGCTCCATCACTCTTGAGTTTTATCCGACCTTCAAGAGGGTTTTCCAACCCATGTATCTCTTTTATTTGAATATTACGTTGATTAGACAGTTGAGCTAACTCTCTAGATAGGGTTGTTCAGTAGTTGAAAATCTTCTTCAAAAACAACTTTGTTTCTCCACATGAATCAACACTTGGTCATAGAAGTTGTCTTCCAGTTCGTGGTAGTTACGCTAATACCCTACTTGTTAATGTTATTGAAAATCTAGTTCCTACAATCAAAAATAAAGAAATAAGTTATAAAATTAGATAGAATAAAATAGAGCCATACCTGAGTAGCGTAAACACAATCCTGAAGCACATGAACGGTTGTCACATCCTCTCTCCACGTCTAGTACAAAGCATAGATATGGCCACTGCCCACCTGCTTCTCCAAAAAAGTTGGTGAGGATGCGCTCCGGAAGCCACCAACAGATGAAAGTTTGGATACAATGAGGTCCTCTTTAGTCCTATAAAGACTTCCATTTTTCCTCCAGGGCGTGGATATTCCCATGTTGTAACATATAAGCACTTTGACGGGTAATTGGTGAGTATTAAGGTCTCCCTATCTCATTGCATCAATCCCGTCAACTTCATAATGGGCCACAAAAACAATCACCTGCTACACAATATTAGTTGGTAATAATCCTCCACAATTCAAGTCTCGATTTCTCTTAGAACTCAGTGCACACCACAAAGAAATAGTGGTATCAATGAGGTTTTGGCGAGTTGAGGTGAGGAACACATGCTCTTTAGGAACCCAATAATCCAGTTAGAAATCTATCCTTATACCATTTTCGATTTTCCAAACCACGCTGCATTGGAAATCACTCCAAATTCCCTACAGAGCTTTCCATAAAGGAGAATTATAAGGCCGAGAGTTGCAAGAAACCATGAGATCATTATTTCTTTCATAATTGCTAATAAGGATTTTACTCCAGATTTCATTTGTACAATGCAATCTCTTAAACTCTAAGCCACCATCAAATTTAGATTGTAAAAAAATCTCAATTCACCAAATGCACTTTTCACCCCTGATCAGGGACCCCTTAGGAAACCACACTGAATTTTCTCAATTTCATCACAAATAGTTGTGATGACATTCACATACTACATATGATATGATATGGAATAGATCTAATAATTGTCTTAGAGAGTGTAATTCTCCCAATAAGACTCAAACATTGTTGTTTCCATCCACCGAGCCTATTTTGGATTTTCTAGAAAACGTGCTTAAGTTCCTTCTAGTGCATCTATTATAGCTAAATTAGCCTCCAAGTATCTACCCAAACATATATGTGTGTATTTTATTGTTGATCTTTTGTCATGAAGCTTGGCCGAAAATATCAAAGAAGTGCATAATACAATGAGCTTGCTCAACAAAAATATTTGCAAAAAGAAGATGAAAATTTGGGGACCATACTTGCCTACACTAATTGGTTTCCAATACTCGGCCTCAACCTGGTTAGATATAATGTGTGAAAGTTTATCCATACAAATGGAAAATGAAAAGAGAGATAGAGGTTCCCCTTGTCTTATGCCTCTTGAAGGATTACAATTATTGGTCTATTCCCCATTCCACGTGATTTTGTACGAAGGAGACAAAATACAATGGTGAATTACCTTAATAAACTTAGGAGGAAACTTACAATCCTCCGTACAATGTACAATAAAGTTTCAACTAAGGTTATCATAAGCTTTCTCCCATTCAACTTTTATGGGCATAAATATGTTTTTACATTTCATTTTAACCATGGAAAAGACCATTTCTTGGGCCACAACTATATTATGATGAATGCTACGTCCCGTGACATAACTCGATTGATAAGAGGAGATAGCATCATTAAAAAAAAAAACTTAGTCATATTAACAATAACTTCAAAAATAATTTTATAAATCACATTACAAAGAGAAATCATCCTAAACTGAGAAACAAATTCTGGTATATTAATTAATTTCAAGGATCATAACAACCATGGCAATATTAATAAAAGAACAATGTTAAATAGACACCTTTTCTTGTACCACTCTTTGTACACATGCCCATGTGGATGATAATTTTGTAATATTGTTAAAAAATCAAGGGTAAAAATGAGATTTCATATGTCCTTTTCTTCTAACATCCTCAACTCTCTTTCTGCTCTCCCCTTTCACCGTCGCCGTTCCTCACCAGCCACAACCACACCCTCCGCCCCACCATCATTTTCTTTCTTTCTCTCCCCCTTCCTGCCATAACAGTTCCTTCTACTCTTCTTCTTTATTCTTTCCAGCCAACCTCCACCGCTGTCGGTCTCATCCTCGCACCCCCGACTGCAACACCACCACCGCCTATTCTTCTCTCCAACACGTCATCATCAGTCACGCTGCTGGAAACAAGTACTCAGATATGTGTTCTTCCTCTTCAAATCTCAAAAAACACTCGAGCGAGAAGGGACAATTTTGAGAGAGAAGAGAGGGACAACGGAGGAGGTAGAGAGAAGGTAGTGATAAGGAGAAAGAGTGCGAAGTTTTCGATCGGAAGATAGTGATGAGGAAAACGGTGGTGGGTACAAGGGCGGCAGTGGTAGGTGGTGAAATTTAAGGGTGAAAACTACAGAAGACGGTGGCCGGAGGTGGTGGCTGGTGAGAGAGGGTGAGCAAGAGAGAGAATAAAGGGTGAGAAAGGAAGAAAGTGTGGCAGAGGAAATAGTGGAGAAGGGGCGGAGGAAAAAAAACTGGCTTAGGAGAATAGTGGAGAAGACGTCTGACATTCTTTTGTTTTAATTTTTTTATTCTCAGATGGAACATTTATCATTTATTAATGTCAAATATGTGCCACGTAAGGGGTGTATAGAGGGGTTTGCAACATGGGGATGTTTGTGTATCACCTCTCTTAATAAAAAGATATAAGAGAACAAATAACTCAAACATGATTTACATGATGTAAAAGAGAACTAACCACAATGTCTCATACATCCCTACTCATACACCATCACCATCCCTTCTCCAACTCATCAACCACTCCCCACCTCAAATCCACCATCTTCCACCTTCACAAGACTAAAAAAAAGTTAAAAGAGTTACTATTAAAGGTATTACAGCTTTGTTTCAAAACATATATAAAACCTTTAAAACAAACCCCAAAAAAATAGAATAAATAAAAGCAAAGGTTCTAATTCGATGGTAAGAGTTGAGTCTTGTAACCTTATGATATTGAGTTTGAATTCTCTCAAAGAGACAATTGTAAAATGATCATTATTGTCATTTTTTTTTTTTGGATGGTCATTATTGTCACTTTGATCAATAAAGATTTCTCCCCTGAGGTATTTTTTTTAAAAGCAAAGAAAATACAAAGAATCTAACCATATATGATGTTCCTTTCTTCACATAACTTTTGCACCATTGTGGAGTGGATGGAAATGAGTTTGCTGGGGGTGAATAAATGTTCAAGGTAGTCCATACTAATTTCTTTTTGTCGAGTGGTTTGATTTTTTTTTTTTTTTGTGTAATTTTCAATTGGTTTGATGAATGTTATACAACGAGTTTTTTATCTAAAAAAATTGCCAAGATATAAACATTTCGTTTTTAATCAACAATTTTTTTTGAAAAACAAATTATTCAACATTTAATACTGATATAATAGAACATTTAAGCGCAATATTTTCTTTTTAAATTTTTAATTGAACTACTTTTTTTTAATCAACATCTAGCTTGATAATCAATTAATTTGAGACGTCCCGAGATGAATCACTCATGTAATATAAGTTCCATTTTGATTTGTTCAAAAAAAATAAAAATCTGAGAAGTCCAATCCCACCATTTTTTTTTTCTTCTTATAAGTAAAATTATATTAATGAAGACCAAGCTAGCATAAGACCATCTACAATGGTGGGTGCTTCACCTATTTAGCACAACATTAAATAGGCACCCCCATTGTAGAGTATAATACATGGGTGGCTATAGAGAATGGTGACTATGGAAACACTCTCTCTCTTCATTTTTCATGGGTCCCATTTAACAAATCTTAATAAAATAAATAAATTTTGTTGAAATGTAATAATATAAAATTATTTGTGGACCTATTTAATAATTTCTTTTAAGGTGCTGGGTTGGAGAAAATTGGTGTTTGTGAAGTATTACGGTGAAATGTGTGACGTGGACATATGAATTCAATTTAAGCACCTAATTTAAGGTGCTCTGTTGTGGATGGTCTAAGATATGCAAAAGCAGCTCTAAACATAATACAACTTGAAGGACTCACCTAAAGCTAAGTCCATCGAAATTGGTACCAAGAAGAATCGAATATAAAACCTTGAGAGAGCCACACTTCAAGATCTCAAACCAATACCACTAAACCTTAGATGAAGGTTGAAATGACGTGCCATGGACTCACATGATAAGAACTCAATAAAAATGACAACGACAAAAGGTTGCTTATTCTTATCGTCGGCTTTCTTCAAACGCGAAACATGCTTATTCATATATGATATTACTATCATTCAACCATAGTACCTTTCAGAATTGAACTTTCATCATTTAACATCTCCCATCAAATTGAGTAATTGACTACTCTAAATGCCCACTTTAAAGTGTAAGGTGAGTGATATCAACCATAATCCTAATGTTTCTAAATCATTACTTTTTTAATGCATATGACTCAATTGGAATAAGGGCATACCTACATGATCGTGGATTGATACAATATGCAGATAAGCTAGAGGCCGGTGAGAAAAAAATAAGCCAGAGCTTGCTAGTTTAGGCAGCATGGATCTTTCTGCTCAGTTGACGTGAAGAGAGGCCATATTTCCCAATGAATAATTCTTGGATGAACACAAGAATTTGGACCATCTATTTGGTCACACACACAAAAAAGTGGACATGTTATAACCATTTGAAAATTAATGATCATTTAATTATTATTGTTTCTACCTTTTTTCTTTTTATGTGTGTATGACCAAATAGAGCATCTAAATCTTTGTGTCCATCTAAGAGTTGTTCTTTTCCAATTCATAGACAGAACAAAATTTGATGATTCCTTTAAGTTACGGGGAATTATGGCTAGGAGAAGAAGCAATTTGATGTATTGACATGAAAGAATCCCAAAAAATCTTATAACTTTCACAATCTCACACCGCATGTTTCACCTTCCTCTAGACCGAAAGGTTTAAACAAATCACCACCCTGCACGATATTCAATGATTTGAGGCCATTGAAGGGATGTTGGACTGTGAGAGCTCTTCTACCTCCTTTCTGATGAGTTTGTATATTGCATTGTGCATCATAACCTAATTAGATGGTTCCTCGTGCACACACATATATATTTGATCACATCCAATTTTCAAAAACAACATAGAATTTACCTTTTCAAAATGGTGTCAATTTCACCAAATAAAGAATTAGTATTATTGAGACGGTGTTAAAGCAAGTGTTTTCAAAATATTATTTTCGTGACACGTAACACATGTACTAGCTACCAAAGCTATTAAAACCAGCATATAAAAACACATTAAGAGGGGAATGAAGTTTTCAGATTGGAAGGGCTGACGAAGGAGTTTTAAATTGGATAAAATAGAACACAAACTTATGCATTTGTCCTTATTATAATAAAACTAGGTATTCAACCCGTGCATTGCATGAGTTTGATTATAATACTTACTAACAATTTTTTTATAAATGAGAAAAAAATTTGTCACAAGTATAATCATATAAAATTCAATGATTGATAAAATTTCCAAGTGATAAAATTATGTTAATATTAATTTATATTAAAATATGAGTTTTTTTTTATTGAAAAATAGGAGTGTTGTTAAAAAATAAGAGAATTTGTAATGATCCTTATGGGTAGATTTGTGTAAATATTTTGAGAACAATTAATATAGATTGTGGCTGATCTTATAATAGTTTCTATATTTGAAGACACCCAATTATATTTGATCTAATAGTGCAATAGTATAGAACATTTCTTTTTTGGGATCACAACGGTGCAATAATAGGTTTTTTTATTTTTATTTTTACTTTGATATCTCTTATTCTTTTCCATCAGAAATATAGACGTTCATGCTTGTTGTCAATATTTCTTTTAAGATGTTCTGCCTTTTTTCATCTTTTGACTATGTTCTTAAAATAAGTCTCGGTTAGCGTATGGTTTAATCTTTAGTCATTTTTTTTTCATCTTTAAATTATGTTCTTGTAAATTATGCATCAACTTCTCACTTTTGATCTCTTATATCTTACTTAAGTTCTTTCATATTCATTGAAAATTCAATTTTTGCGGCGATAAATTTTCTTTTACGTTCCCTAATTATGTCCCTAACTAGTTGAAGACATTTTCTAAATGAATTATATTTAGAGATGATTGGTATAATTAAACATACTATTATTATATTTTGGTTAATTTAAAAAAATATTGTTGAAGTCATTTTCTTAATGAATAATCGTGATATTTAGTTGTAATATACTATAAAGTTAATTTTAGAATTTAAATAGTGGCTTTACATAAGGTACTCGACAAAATTTCAGTTAAAATATTTAGGTTTAATTGTAGTTTTAGTCCTTTATTTGCACTTAGTTTTAGTCCCTTTGTTTTAAAATCATTCAATTTGACCCCATTCAGATTATTGGATTTAAGTCCGCGATATAGAATTGTTAAATGATGTGACATGTGATCTAATAATATCATGAAATTGCAAGAATATCCCCAAAAAAGTCAAACAATTATCAACAATTATTGATGAATTATATTAGCAAATGTAAACCATACATTCAACGTATATAGTTTACCATAATATGCAAGGTCCGAGATTCAAACTTAGGCCACCACAAAAAAACGTATATAGTTTAACATAAACTTCAATTCGTTACTTCATCCATTAACCGAATTTAACATAAAAACAGTTAAAATTTAACTTCAATAAATAGGACAATCATTTTTTAGCCAAACCTTCCACAACTCAAATATTACATTAAAAATTGGCAATCATACAAACAACTTTGAGTCACCACAACAATCATAGAATCAGTCCCAATTAACGACGGTAGCATACATCCTATTTGGAGGATTATTGACCGTGAACAAAATAACGTCACCAACTTTAAGGCCCTTTTCAAGAACAAAGTCGTACCATCATCTCCCTATGTATTTCAGATGCATGCTTTTTGACACAATGTGAACATCACAATCATAAGATTTACCGGTTTCTTCATCAAAAAGGAGAATTTTAGTTTGATTAATATACATACCATTCTCAGCAACACGTCGAGGAAAATGCTACAATAGATTTGTCAAGAAGTTATACAAATTATAATTAATCAACAACAACTTAAAACATGAAAACAACAAAAAATGCTTCATAAATGCCACTAACCAAAACATTGTTTCCATCCAATATAGAAGCAGTACCATTATACTTTCAGTAATGAACATCGACATTTTGAACATTCCCTAATTCAGTACCATTGACTTCAACTCCAATCTCATTCATTTTTCCTTCAATCCAAATGATATATAACATAAACAAATAAATCATTTTTCATCCATTTAAAAAATAAAATAAAACAAAACTAAATAAAGGCCCATGACATTTTTTCACTTATCTATATTTTTTAAGTTTTTTTTTTGT
>Ga0315915_1005469_pt1 | contig 15840 bp, 11 predicted proteins | sample MpolbnodulesMG_FD_207738 | JGI IMG/M metagenome (GOLD analysis project Ga0315915, IMG submission 207738) | Medicago polymorpha root nodule microbial communities from Los Angeles, California, United States - branched nodules | ecosystem: Host-associated > Plants > Roots > Nodule | place: USA... | reverse complement strand
AATTAAAATATATGTTTTGAAAAAGTGGATCCAGAGAGAATCGAAGGAGGTTACATAAATTCATAAGCTCCTTGTTAAGCCAGAGGGTAAGCTGAAAATTTAGGCTTATTAAAATATGGCATAAGTAGCTTATGAAACTATGATAAGCTATTTTTATTTATTTATCCAAACACCTTTAAAAAAGCTTATGGGAGTAGATAAGCTCACATAAGCTCAAAAAAAGCCAATCCAAACAGGGCCTTAACCCTAAAATAATTGGGAATTGTCACATTAACATTCCGTTAGAGAATTAACAGCAGTGACTAATTTTGATAACATAGATAAAATGTGAGGATTTTAAAAACATTTAATTAGATGTAGGGACTATTCTTCAAAGGGACGCAAAATGTAAGGACTAAAAACATATTTAACCCTATTTTTTAAAAGGCTAAGGACATGTGAATATGTACCTCCTAAAAGTATATTTGGATTTGGATTTGGATTGGTAGGGTAGGATGGAATGGAATTAAACAGTTCAGTTAAAATTTTAAAAAATGGATGTTATCCCATTTCATTTAATTCGACTTCATTCCATCGTATACTGCTGTACCACCAATCCAACCATGGTCTTAGAAAACAGTCACCTAGAATAAATAATAAATAAGAATACAAGCTAGGACCCATATGTTCACTAATAGAATGCAGTATAACATTGACAAGGTTTCCCCTCAAAAAAAAAAAAAAAAACATTTACAAGGTTTAAATTTCAAACATCAATCCAAACATACCCTAAGAAAACAGCCAAGCAATGTAAATAAGAACTGAGGACCCACAAGTTCATCGATAAAATGCATACCTAAGTCTCACACATTATGGCCTGTTTGGATTGCCTTATTTGAGCTTATCTACTTAAGTTTTGTGAGATTGTTTGGGAGGATTTATGAAAACAGCTTATGACAATTTTCATAACCTTTTTTCAACTTATTTTCAAAAGTTCTCCAATATAGCTAATAAAAACAACTTCATAGCATATATACAAAAACAATTTAACATTATTTTTCTTCTACTATAAAAAAAATAGTTTATGCAAGCTTATACATGAACGCTTGTGCTGTAAGCTACAAATAAGTTGTTTATCCAAACAGGCCTAGACTTTAGCATCGAACCAAATCAGACAAAAAACAAATCACCAGAAAACCAGTTTCAAGTTTAATCACAAAAACAAATTACAAAGGCAAAAGAATTATACCTAACACCAGCATCACCAACAATACCAATAGCCATACCAGCAGAAAGCCCGGCAAGACCACAAGCAAGACCGGACGAAAGATGTGCATACCCATCAAAAAGATAATAAGATTTGGCCTTTGGGTTAATTCCAGTACTGATAATAACAGCAATAATAAGACCATAAATACCCAAAACACCAGCCATAACAACTGGTACAATCGACTTCATCACGAGTTCCGGTCTCATCACACCCATTGAAGCCACACCAACGCCACTCTTCGCTGTTCCGTATGCAGCTCCCATACCTTCCTCCATCAATTCAATTTAAATCAAATCAATAAAGATCTAATTACTAATCGCTAATCGCTAATCACAAATCTCGAATTTAATTTATATAATTAATTATTATTATTTTTAAATAAGATCGTGCATCGAGTTGATTGAAATTCAAATTATTCAAACGGATCGAAACGCTGGATGAATAAAAAAATTGAATATAAAAGTATTAAAGTATGAATTTACGAAATTGAAGATAAAAAATTGGTAGAGAAAAAAGAGAAATTGAAAAGGGATCGGGAAAATAGGAAGAGAGATGTTTACATGAGAAGACGAGAGCAGCCGCGGCTCCAAGGAAGCCAAAGAAGGGTGCAGTTTCATCGCCGCTGAAAGGAGCCATTGATACTGCAACGACGTCGTATAGATCTGATCTTGTATTTTTCTCAGGGAGAGAGAGAAAGAGAGAAGTTTCGATCTATGTTGTGTTGTGGTAGAGGAAGATGATGATGATGGTTAGTGAACGTGGATGATTGGTTTGCCTTTATTTATAGTTAGTTTATTTGTTGAGTTTAATTATTAGATATTCGGGTGCCCGTATGGTTTGGGTAGGTGGATATTATGACCCGAGTTCGGATTAACCAGCGGAGCCCAACTTGTCATAAATAATGTCATGCGTTCATACGTGCTTTGGGTGGTAACTATCAATGAAAGGTGGATCGGGTGCTAGAATTTGATGGTTGTTTTTGTGAAATTTTGAACAATTCAAAGAGCTTATAGCTCAATTATCAAACACTTACTACATCCCTATGATTCTTAAAAGCCTCAAAATATGTTTTTATTTTATTTATATTTTTTTTGGTTAATTTAACTCTCTAAATTACACAATCCGGTTGAAATTTGTTCTAATTGTACAATTGAAACATCTAAACTTCTATAGAAATAAGTGTCTTGTTAATCGGTGCTTTCGAGGCAATGGTTAAGAAATCTACAAATAAAATTTTTGTCTTGAAATACAAGATATTACTTTTGATAAGGAAAATACTAACAAGTGTTTTTAAGACACTCTTTAAAAGCTTTAAATAGTAACTTTTGAAAAAAATTTGTGTAATTAATATATAAAGAATCGAAATATTTGACTTTATTAATAAATAATGTCATGAACACTCGTTAGCAAGACCCGACGTATATTGAAGAGGGAAAGTAGCTTTGTTGGGCTTTGGCTCCTCCGACATAGTAGCCCAATATTGAAGGCCCGTCCCATATATAGCATTGTGAGTGACGCAGTTGTAGAGGTGAGAACTGAGAAGGAAATTCAAGAAAAAATGGCAATCACACTGAACAGCGGATTCAAGATGCCAATCATTGGACTTGGAGTTTGGCGAATGGAAGGACAAGCAATCAAAGACCTAATTATCAATTCCATCAAAATCGGTTATCGTCATTTTGATTGTGCTGGTATTGTTTTTTTACTCCTTCAAATTTGGAAACTTTTTTATTTGGATTTCAATCTAGTTTTTTAGCTTATTGTTTTGATTCTCTCTGTAGCTGACTACAAGAACGAAGCAGAAGTTGGAGAAGCACTTAAAGAAGCTTTTGACACTGGACTTGTGAAGAGGGAGGATCTTTTCATTACCACCAAGGTAAAATTTGATTAGATACATTGTGAAATAGGTTTACACCGTCGATGTATACAAATTAAATCCTAATTGTAATCATAAAGAAAGAAGCAGCAACAACGGAAACAAATATCGACCATAGCTATTTTAGAAAGTTGAGCTAGACGGGTGTTTCAAGCACTCAAATTCATCCATAATCGATTTTATCCTAAATACATTAGCAATTTCTACTTAGTTATTATGAGTTAATGGCATTTGGCATTTGAATCTGATTTCAGCTTTGGAATTCTGATCATGGACATGTTGTTGAGGCTTGCAAAGATAGTCTTAAGAAGCTTCAGTTAGATTATCTGGATTTATATCTTGTTCACTTTCCTGTAGCCACTAGGCACACTGGTATGTTATGTTTGGTTTCTTATGCTTCCCTTGACTTTTTAGTTTTGATGATATTTAGAAACTATTGTTGTTCTAGACCAAAAAAAAAAACTATTGTTGTTGGCTTTCTAAAAGTATTGATCTATTAACTTGGAGTCATATATATAGTTAAAATATATCTGCTTTTAGTCAAATCTGCTCTATGCTTTTTAATGTAATATTTCTATACATTCTATCTATTTGGTGAAACTATACCTATCAAAATTTTGGTTTGGGATATTTTAAGGTTTAACAATAGCTATCAATAGGCATGAAGAGGCAGCCAAAAAATGTTATAATGGGGTAGTGGAGAGTGGGATGACATGACATGACGTCTTTTAACTTTTTTTTGTATATATAAATGCTAAAACATTGGAAATTATTCATGATTCATGAACTATTGATATCTAATAATAAAATGGCGTGGCTCTTAAGCAAAACATGGAAGTAGTTAACAACGAAAGTCAAAGAAACAAAAGAAGTTTAAGTCTAAAATCCCTGAAGCACCCCCATCCCCCATCTGAAACATCTCTTTTCAAGGGTGTTTTTAGTGTCCCTCCCCAGGCATGGCCGATAGCGCTGCGATTATTTGCACCTTAAATCATCAACTGTTATATGTGTTAAATTTTGCACCTTTAAATATCAACTCTCCCCAGTGATGGCCCGTCCCCCATCTGAACATCTCTTTTTCTACAGCTAGAGAATAGTGACAGCCACCACTGTTGGCCTCTATAGATAACTATGAATTTAACAAGTGATCTAAAACACTCTTATATGCGTTCTATAATATAATTTTGTCAAATTCCTCACACATGCAGGGGTTGGTACTACTGATAGTGCTTTGGGTGAAGATGGGGTGCTGGACATAGATACAACCATATCCCTGGAAACTACCTGGCATGCGATGGAAGGTCTTGTTTCATCGGGCTTGGTTCGCAGCATAGGAATCAGGTCTAATTTGGTGCTGCAAGCAATCTTCACTATGACTTCTAGAAGTTGCTTTTTACGACTATAGTTTATGTGATGAATTTTACCTAATAATTTGGAAATAGTAAAATGAACAAAGATAAAAACAACTAATGACCAAACTTGATAGGTTCATGAGGACTGAAATTATCTCTAGTAATTATTCACACACACCTTAAAATGTGCCCTACAACTCCTGCATGCACGTTATGTTATTTTGGGATGATTACTTGCAACTTATGTCAAAAAAAGACTTACAACCAAGTATTTTGCAATATTCATCATGGTATTACTAACAGTCTTTCTAGGTAATAAAGAAGTGAATTGTATTGACATTTACATACATATTCAAGACATTTTGTGTGCTGGTTTTTTTATCCTTGTCACATGTTTCATTTTACATTTAGCTATTACCAGTTTACCGCCTACCCTAATGGAACAATAGTGCTTAGTTGTTATTGATGAGCTGTTAGTCTAATCTATTGAAAAGGGGAATGTGTTGGATGACCCGTTAAGTATAATTTGTGTGGTCTAATATTCATGTTATTGACTTCCGAAATCTTTGATTCTATTTAACGAAATGACAATCTGACAAAAACTATTTGCAGCAACTATGACATCTTTCTGACTAGAGATTGCTTGGCATATTCCAAGATAAAGCCTGCTGTAAATCAGATTGAAACTCATCCATACTTCCAGCGCGAGTCTCTTGTCAAATTTTGTCAGAAGCATGGAATTTGTGTAACAGCCCACACTCCACTTGGAGGTGCTGCAGCAAACAAAGAATGGTTTGGTACAGAGTCATGTTTGGATGAGCAAACTCTCAAAGTGAGTTGTCATTAATAAGTCCCAACTCATATTAGTAGCCTATCATCTTATCTTCCAACCATTATCTATCCAAAATCAGTAAATGTGACTAGTATGCGACTTTGATTTCAGGGTCTAGCTGAAAAATACAAAAAGACTGCTGCCCAGATTTCTCTTCGCTGGGGGATTCAAAGGAACACTGTTGTCATTCCTAAAACATCAAAACTGGAGAGATTGAAAGAGAACTTCCAGGTATTTGATTTTGAGTTGTCTAAAGAGGACATGGAGCTCATCAACGGTATGGACAGGAAATATCGAACTAATCAACCGGCCAAGTTTTGGGGAATAGATCTTTACGCATGAGAAGGCCCTTCCTTTCTAAACATGTATCATGGTCATCCAAATATGCTAGAAAACATCATAACCTTTCAACTTTGAGACTTGTATTGACATTTTTATTTGGCATATGCTAAACTTTTGGGCCATCCATTGTAGCTCCTTTGAGTAGATTTTATGAACTATGCTTGGTAACGATAGTAAAATTATCATATCTACCTCCTGTTATCAAATCTTGTGAACCAAATGAGGAGAATCCAGAATATTTTGTTGCTTAATTTATCTATTTGTTCACTCCCATGAAGTTTTTGAAATGTTGAATAGGAAAGTATAAGCTTTTGTAGATTTTCTTAATTTAAAATTTAATTTTCAGTCTAGGTAAATTTTCTTAATTTAAAATTTAATTTTCAGTCTAGATTAGAATAGAAACTGTGAAATTTCAGGTCCTGCCTTGGTGAAAAATACAATAAATTTTCCTAGCCTTTTTTAGTTTATCTCTTGCCGTAAAAAGAGATTAATAAAACAATGGAAGATTAACTGAATGATTACTAACTGGTTTCTGGAATTTTGGTTTTCACATGCCTTGTTGATTGAGAACTGAATTTGACTAAATGCAAAAATAAAGTAGATATCTGCAACACTTTGTAATTACTAATTTCAGAGAAAAAGGTATTGAATGGTATGCTTAACACTTAAAACTTTTTTTTTTTCTTTTTGAAAAAAGGTATTACAAGTGTTGCAGATTTCGACTAAAAGGTAAAAGGAAAACATATGCCAAATCAATACCCACACTTAACAGTTTATCCAAACCCACACTTAAACTGTTTTCACTGAAATAATTTAACTTAGCATCTATGTATAAATAAACTGTTTTTATAACCAAAGATGATTTAAGGTCAAGTTAACTTCATGTAAATATTTTTAAGGAGTCAAATATAGTTGAAGATCTTAATCACATTCACCAATGACGGAAACAGCATTTTCCATTCACTAATGTCGGTTTATTCTTAATCACATTCACTCCTACCTCGCATCTCTTGGTCTCAAGTTAATTTCTCCAAGGTCTGATTGGGGATTTACTTCACTGGTTTTGTTTCTCTCTAGTTGTTCCAATTATTAAGTCAAAAAAATTATACTTCTATCTAGAATGGTAAGAGTAACAAGTTCTTTTCTCATACAGAAATCAATGGGTATTAAATTGTCGAATATAGAGAAGAAGAAAAAAATCTCAGTATCACATTGTGATACCGATATATTTCAAAGACTGTGTCATGCCACAAAATTTTCTGGAATTCACAATATATCCATAGCTATTTAGTGCTATGTCATGCAGTTATGTTAAGACTTATTTTAAGACTCCATAATCTGAGTGTTAGGTGTTTTGCACCAAAAAGTGTTCAAGCTATTTTTTTATGGAGGATAACAGTTGAACAACTTGTATGTAAGTAAAGAACTCGTGCTCATATTTTTTTCTAGTGCAAAAAAAAAATCAACTAATGTACATCTTGACAAGAGATCAAATTTTTTACTGTAATATTTTGAGATAATTACACTTTGCCTCACAATCTCAGAGAATAAATGGAATAATAGCAAAACGACTGCTTGGATAATCTTCAAATTTACGACGATACCAGCTATGTGTTTCCACAGCTGCAAATGCCAGATTGGCCACCTGTTCCGAACAAAAAGAAATGTGCCAAAAGCAAGTCGAAATCAAATAGTAATAATTTGTTCAAAACAAAACCATGCTAAACCTGGTGAGGAAATATTACCACAAAAGAAAAAAGTAGCCAGATTGTTAGATCTGAGCCACCAGTAGCAACCACAAAACTGGCGTATATAACCTTCAACAGTATCAAATATAGGCTTAGCTAGATGAATCATTGCAGTATAAACAATAGAAAAGTAAAAGTTATACAGACAGAGAGAAAGAGGGTTACAATTTCAGAGAGATAGTGTGGAGAGGAAACGATTTCAAACCAATCACCGCGAGGAATTACATATTCATCTGCTTGTCTTGACTCGCGTAGAGAACCCTAGCAAAAATTATCCAATTCAGACAGCATCATGACAATACATTTCAAGAATGTTAGGGTAACATAATCCTACTCGCTACTGTGATATCTTTCCCTTAAAATTCAATACTTTAATTTGAAGGATCATTGCAAATACATAATTTTATCAAGTCCAGAATAAAGTTCTCAAGCAAAGTAAGTAAAAATCACCAAGTATATTTTATTTCCTGGATCAAAATAACTCTACTGTGACATGTTACCATTAGTATGTACTATAATCCCATTTAAATGAAAATAGATAGGAAGTAGAAAGCATGATGATGTAAAGAGCTAGCGACTAGAAGTTATGAGGACATGATCAAAGTATTTGATATTCATATTTTGCAAAACAAAGATTTATATCTAAATCAAGCAGATGATTCATACAAGAATCTTATGGCACCGATATTGATGAATCCATCCCCAGGAGAAAATAGCTGCACCAATCCAATGTTTCCACCCGAGCTTGGTGAGGGGATTTAAAAGTAGCCAGAATTCTATCTCTGGTACTGGCATCTGATTCTTGCCTTTGACAATGAACTCAGTCACTAGATTTAATAAGAAGTCAAAAACCTCCAATGCACAATCACCACACAGTGATAATGGTGCTCCTATGTAGTAACTAGCTTCAAAAAAGAAACAAAATCAATCATCTCCATTTTAGTATTTGATAGAGGAAACAGTGATAACTAAGAAGTGCAAGTGGAGGAAATGTTGCAGTCAGTATTTGAAGTAAATTCTTCATCTAAGAACATTTTCAGATTTCACATCAAAGTAGCACTTCAAATCGAATCTATCTTGGACTACTAACATACATATGACATTCAGTTCACAACTGAGAAAGATCGATCTTTCCAGGAAATCGGACATAATAAATTCAGGAAAGTAACTGATTGTATTGAACAAAGTCTTACAGAACAAGTATCATATATGCATGTACTCTTACGCCAAAAAATGCAGAGTTCTCCGGCATTTAAAACATGGTTGTTTCAAGCACCTCAGTGTGCTTATCCTTATAGAAATTGAGTCTAGGAATGCACTATGCTGAGGCCAAACTTGTAAATAGAGAAGCAACATTAAGTTTTAATCAATGCCACAGACGCAGACATATACTAAATAGGATAGACATTTAATCATAGCAACTCGCTCATCTCGGAAATTATATAAACAAAATTTACAGACTAGAAATTTGATATAATTTCATACTAATCAACCGAGCAACTCGCAACAAAGAAGTCATCCGAAGGGATTAATAGGAAGTGAGCAAGAGATCTCACTGCAAAATTGTAACAAAAATTGCATTGTTGGCAGAAAATAGGCATCTTAATCTTACACATATCTGAAAATTCATGGCAGTAAAAACAATTCGAATATTAAAAAGCAATTGCAAACCAATTAGATTGAGAATGGATTACGGAAAAAGAAAGAAAGAAAAAACTCACAACAATCCAGTGAGATAACCAATGATATGCATGCGAGCAGAAGGGCTATAATTAAACACATGTATAGTTTCAAAAAGTCGTCTTAGAACTTGAGCTTCCATAAGCAAAAGCAGAAAAACAGCTTGCCAAGCAACATATCCCTCCCGGAGTTTATCAGAGCCGGTTCTAATAGTTAAACCTCCAGTCAAAAAACTAGTTAAAGTAGAATAAGATAATGGGTCTGCAACTAGTGGCGCCATTCTATAAGCATATATCCAAGTTGCAACAAGCAGAAACGTTGTCCATATTGAAGACACAACATAGAAATGCAGGAAGAATCTCTGAGGAACAGTAAATTTCTGCAAAAACAAAAACAATAGCGTAAATGTTTAAACTTTGATTCGACCCATGAAGAAAATTTAGTACATTTTTGAAATGGAAATGAATAAAAATGAAAAGGGTTGATAAATAAGCAATGAGAAAGTGGTGTTACTTGAGAAGAAGAAGAAGAAGAAGAAGAAGAGTGGTGTCTGGTTTTTCCTCTCTTAGCAAACCCCAACAAGATTTGGCGAAGAAAGTTGAGTTTAGGAATGGGAATGGAAGCGATGATTATAGGTAATGTAGCAGCGATCCAAGACAACCTCAGCAATGAAACAAGAAGTGTCTTCATTATTTGATGTTGATCGTTCGATAAAAAAGACGAGTTCATAGTTATTTGATGTTTGAAGAGATATATATGATACTAGGAGTGAAAAGTGGGTAATTAAATGAAGAGAAGAGGTTAAGGATCTGATTTCATTCTCATCAGAATCAGAAAGAGACGTGTAATGGATGCGGGTCCTCTCTCTCGTTCACTCTATAGCATTGAATCTCTACCATTTGATTAATCTTATGATTTGGGGATAAGGCGGTGGAGGTGGAGAAACTAATAAGGATACAGTCCACACGTGGCACTATATGGAGCGTGAGATTTATTCTCCATCACCGCCACATTGGCTTTTTACTTTTTGTAACCTTCATATTTTTTAGTGAAATTGCGAAAACATAGTAACATATCACGGGGGACTGCAAATCATCACCCTTTATTATGCCACGATTGACGGCAACCCTGAGTTATCCACTGCCCAGTTCAATAAAACAGGCAATTCTATTCGATTGATCCAATCTAATTTGGTGTATGTTTAGTTCCATTGTTTAGTGAGACCAAAATGATTATAATTAATTTTATATCTTGGAGTAGTATAATTTATTTCATCTTTATACTTATAAATTTTTAAATATAAGTTACAATCAATTACTTATATCTATCGAGATATAATTTTGACAATTAATATCTTTAATTTACTATGATAAAAAATTATAAAATTTGATATTTTAAAAATATTTATTGTAACAGATCAAACACATTTTATATGTTAATATTTTTATTCATATATTGGTTAAAAAATATTATCAAAGTAAATTATGTGAAGAGTGCACATTATGAAAATGCAACATGTATCGAGGAACAAAGTAGAGATGAGAGTAGGCTAGGCCAATTCTCATCCCTAGAATAAAGGGAGTGACTAATAATATTTAAAACTAAGATTTGTAGCTTTTGATTCTAGAGTTGATTTTTAAACATAAATTTCAATTTCATTTTACTTTTACATGAATGTATTCAAACCAAACATTTTATTTTTAGCTCATTTTTAATGAAAATCAATTTATATTGATCAAACATCACAGTCACCTCTGATTTTAAGACTTCGAAAACTCCCTGATAAATACAAAATTAAATCTATCAGGACCCCAAATTCGTATTACCATTCGACAAAGTCGCCAATTTGCTAATTTCCTCCAATTTAAACTCCCTTGAGAGATTTCTGCATTGGTTTCTGTTAAGCAAGGAAATTCTACCCCCCATTAAGCGTAACATGTTCCCAAGTCAGTTCCTTGAAATGATTCCTAAAGTAGTTCACCTTCTCCTCTCGGACATCACTAATCGCATCTACCCACCTCTCTCCACTTTTGAGAGCCACCACCATATTTGATGATATTTTCCTACTCTTTACGCAAGCATGGAAGTAACTTGTATTAACATCACACTCTTGTAACCATCTTAATGTTGCTCTTTGGAACAACATATTTTCTTTACATTTCAATAATAACTGCAACTCCACCATCTCCTCTTTATACTCTTCCACTTCCTCAACCAATAACACTAACTCTTCACATCCAAGTCATTTATCCTATTGATTTTTATTTTCACCTTCACTTCCAGGGGTGGGTCTAGACATGATGTTTTGGTGTGGCAAAACTATAAAAGAAACTACTTAGCATACATATGATTTATGATACGATATATATATTAATAATGCGAAAATGAAACAAGTGAAGTACTACAGCAAAATGGCTAAGGCAATTTTGTTTCACCTCTGTCTCTCATGTTTGAATCCCATTTATCACATTTTTTATGATTTTCTTCTAAAAAAAAAGTTAAAAACAAATACCTGGGAGTTGAATCACATACATGACAATAGTTTAAGTACATTTTACCGCTCGGTCATGCATGAATTTCTAAAACATTAACGAATTATTTGGTATATATTATTATTTTGCTCTACTATATTAATAAAAAAAATATTGGGCAATAATCTGGTGTGGCAACTGCCACACCATGCCTTATAGTGGATCCACCCCTGTTCACTTCCCTATACACCTCTTTGTTCAAACCTTTGAGAACACTTTTATGATTTTTCATATTTTTCTTAAGAATGTGCCACATCCAACTTTGGAAAATTGCTTTTTTGACATTTAAAAAAACTTCCTGCAAACACAAGTAAAGTACTTAAATACCCCCAACGGTAGTTAACTACCGCTCAATTCATTTCTTCAATTTATGTGTATTCCTTATTCCCTGTCACTGAGAAGTCACACGACACCTTCTTGTTAACAATGGTAGCCACACCTCTTCAATCCAATTACATGCAGCTTCTTCACATAATTACTTATTTTTTTGTTTGGACATTAAAAATGGATTCTTTGTTGCATATTCAAAAAAAGGGTTTTAGATTTTCCCCCAAAACTGATTTTTTATTCTCTCTAAATCTTTCACCATATTTATCTCATCTGCAACAATCCCATACTCAACAAAACAAAATACAATTGAAACTAACTTCTTCCTTTCAGATCCCATAACCTTCAATTCAAACATTGTAACATAAAACCCAACAAGTTGTAAACTCTGCCACCAATTTTTTATTTCTTCACATCCCAGAATTTCATCCAGCTTAATGATGAATAAGGTCTTGTAAGTTGTAACAAAGAAGTTCTTTTTGAAGAAATAAAAAAAGCAACAATTTTGCCAAATAAATGCAGTGAAAAGGAAGAAGAAAAGAAGACAGAGAAAAAGAATGGTATTGTCAAACGTATATGAATTCAGCGGTAGTTAACTGCTGCCGGATCCTCAACGGTAGTTAACTACCGCTGGGGTATTTAAGTATTTTACTTGTGTTTTTAGGAAACTTTGAATGTCAGAGAAGCAACTATCCCAACTTTGAGTATCAAAACTCTCCCAAACCCATAGAAATAAGAAAAGAAGGCTCATATAACATGTCAATTCAAGGCCCGTTAAGGCAACCATCTTGATAAAATATGTGAATCTGTAAATGAACCAACCTTCTAAATCACCTCGTTGGCAATACCACTTTGAAAAATGATGTTCACACGCTGAAAAACTTTGATAGAAGACTGAAATGCTCCGGCGGCAGTCAACTGCCGAGGTTCCTTCGGCAACTAACTGCCGATGTGATCCTGATACAAATCTGGCAGAAGTTCTCTCATCCATTATTACTCTTAATCTCTAAAAAAAATTCAAATCTTTCTAAAAAAACCCAACAAAATTTATTCAACAAAATCACAAGTAAGTAATCATAATGCTATTAACTTACATTTTAGTTGTTATAAATATTTTTATATTTTATATTTTGAGTAGATTTATTTTGTTTTAGTTTTTGAGTAGATTTACATGTTATAATTCATTTTTAGAGTAAATGTAAGTTGATTAATTTAATTAAAATGTATGCATGATGTTTATGTCATGGTTTTAAATTTTAGTGTTATTTTTCATTTTGGTGTTTTCTATTTTTTTTTAATTTTAGTTTTTGAGTAGATTTACAAGTAAGAGTATATGATTTATTTTAAGAGTAAATATAAGTTGATTATTTTTGTTATATTTTTTGCATTTTTATATTATAGTTATCACTTGTAGGGTTTATGTATAATTTGCACTCCAAATGTTTGATGAAATGTTTGAATGAGTTTTTCATTGATTGTATAATTTTTTGTGGTGTAGATTTGAAACAATGACCGATTTGTTCGGTGTTTGCATACGCTTCAACTTTGGAAATCCTCAGATGTTCAAGGTTCGGTACATCAATGTCACGTTAAAAGGTCTCAAGGATCAACCGGAAGAAATCAACCAGGAACTCAACCTCGGAGACACAAGAAGAGTGAAATACATTTGGTATGAACGTCCAACATTGGACGATGGGAGAATAACGTTCAGTCGACTAGAATTAACGAACGACGACGGCGTGAGGAACATGTTCTCAATTTTTTAGTAGCACAACATGGTTTCGTTTATCAATATGTTTGTCACGTTGCAGAGATCAACTGAAGATATTCTCAACAGTTTGATTCCGCTAGAATATCGTGATTAGGTAGGGAATGCACCTTCCAACTACAATAATTGTCTTACCTCTCAAATGGGATAATTCAAACTTGCTAAACGACAGTTCTCAAGCATTCACCCGGAAGTTCTATTGCTCCTTTCAAAAGATTAAATTCTATTGAAGTGTCACGGAATGCACCTCATTCTTTTGACACTTCAATACCACCATCTAAACCAAACTAACAAGAATTTAATCTTCTGACAGGAACAATAGAACTTCTGGGTGAATGCTTGAGAGTTGTTGTTTAGCAAGTTTGAATTTACCCAATTTCAGAGGTAACACAATCGTTGAATCACATATCTCTACCCGAATGTATGTAATGTGATGTAATTTAATTGAAACTATTCAATACGCGACTTTAATCGAAATTATTTAATACGCAACTTTATTCAAAATTATTCAATACGCGACTTTAATCGAAATTATTCAATACGCGACTTTATTCAAAATTATTCAATACGTGATTTTAATCAAAATTATTCAATACAGGACTTTATTCAAAATTATTCAATACGCGACTTTATTCAAAGTACCATAATGTAAACCAAAACGTTTCAAAATGTGCGTGACATATAAAAAAAACATAAAAAAAGATCCAAAACAATTAGACATTACACTCAATCATCTTCCTCGTCACACAAGTTAATTATGTTGTCCTTGCCAGTCCCTGGGGCACCTACTTTTGGTTGAGGGCCAAAATAGCATGTCCTCCCGCTCCTCCTCAGCCTCAACTGATTGTACATCAGCACCTTCGAATCCTTCTTTTTTACGGAACCATCACATTCGATTCGTGGCATGTCATAGGCGATTTTGCTTTCTTCTTCTCATCACCCTCCTTTTTGTTCAACTAAACATCACCTTGATTCTGATTTCGAGACATATCTACATAAACAAATCGGTGATCAAAACCTAAACTAATTCTAACAATTCATAAAAAACCTAAACTAATCATAACATAACAATTCATAAAAAAAAACCTAAACTAATCCTAGCAATTCATAAAAAAACCTAAACTAATCATAACAATTCTACAACAATTCATAAAAAAAACCTAAACTAATTGTAACAATTCTACAACAATTCATCAAAACCTAAATTAATCCTAAAAATTCTACCACAATATCTTAACAATTCTTCAACAATATTATATTCAACTCTAATCTAACATCAAATCATAAAATCAACAAAACCTCTATAATCGAAATTTAACAAAAAAAAAACCAACAATTCAATCACAAAACAACAATGCAATAGGATGACAACAACTTACTTGATTTTGTGCTTGAAATTGGCTTGGAATGGCTTATGCTTGGTGAAGATTGCACCTAAGAATTCCAAAAACACAACAATGGAGTTTTGGAAACTCATGTGTCTCTTATGTTCTTATAATAGATCATCGACAGTTAACTGCCGTCGGTTCCCTTCCTCGGCAGTTTACTGCCGCCGGGGCATTTCAGTCTTCTATGGGTGATTTTCAGCCCTTTACAAAGTGTAAACAGCAATTTTGTACCACTTTAGAGAAATGTGCAAGATAGGAAAAAATCTCAACGACATATAGGAACCACCTTGTTACATGACGAATATCAACGCATATGCACTCCGCCGCCTCAAAGTGTAACCAATATATGGATAACTACTAGGTTCTTCTTGTATATTAAGCCTTCATCCAAAACAGGCATGTCTTTCCATCTACCTCGGGCTCCGTTACACCAATCATGTCCTCATGTATGCATGAGTTATTCCTACTTACAAGGGACTCATTTAAACCAGATAGGCATCCTACCTATTTGGGGGGTTGGTTACCGCGGTATCCAAATTAATCACAGAGTAAACCAAACTAAAGCTAAGGATATAAGATACCAAGCAGCAAGCAACTTATCACTGAATCTACTACTATAAATAAAGGGCCTCACCCCCTCGGTATGATTACTTCACTTACGTCACATATACTCACTAACCAACTTTTTTGCTATTTGCTAACACATGATCTGACTTGGACGTCTGAGTATCTTTTGAAGGTGAGAGC
>Ga0315915_1005467_pt1 | contig 15843 bp, 14 predicted proteins | sample MpolbnodulesMG_FD_207738 | JGI IMG/M metagenome (GOLD analysis project Ga0315915, IMG submission 207738) | Medicago polymorpha root nodule microbial communities from Los Angeles, California, United States - branched nodules | ecosystem: Host-associated > Plants > Roots > Nodule | place: USA... | reverse complement strand
TCTTTAAAAAAAAAAAAAAATAAAAAAAAAAATAATAAAATTTTTATAACTTTTTTTTTTTTTTTTTTTTTTTTTTTTTTTGATGGAATAATAATAATATTAGATTCGACGCGGTGATTCATTTTGCTGGATTAAAAGCTGTTGGTGAAAGTGTTGCAAATCCCCGTCGCTATTTTGATAACAATCTTGTTGGTACTATCAATCTCTATGAAGTTATGGCCAAATATAATTGTAAAAAGGTTAGACAATTTTATTTATTTATTTTGCTCTACTTTTGATTATCATTTCGTAATGTATATCATTCAAAATGAAGAAATAGCTTAAACAAAACCACTTATATGGTAAGTGCGTTTAATTTAATTTTTTATTCCCTGTTTCTGCTTGTAATATCTTGAAATTATATATAATGGCAACTTAATTTTTTAAATCTTGTGATACCATAGAATGTTTGGATTTTCTGCTGCCATGCATTTCAATAATCGTGAATTCGATTATGATTATTGATTGCATGGAATGGAAGTTGATTTCGTGAAGTTAGAATAAGAGTCGTATGATCTTTATCTAACTTCTGAGATTTCGAGACTGTATGATTGACCTAACATGTTTGTGCTTCTGCACAGATGGTTTTTTCATCATCTGCTACTGTTTATGGTCAACCCGACACGATACCCTGTGTGGAGGATTTCAAGTTACAAGCCATGAATCCCTATGGCCGGACCAAGGTAACTATCACCCATCGGTTTGTTCTAGATTGCTTCTTTCATTCATTTTGTTTTCCCATTTGATGGTTTCAAGCTTGTAGTTTCAATCAAATAATAATGTGCCTGTTTTTGAGTTCTAATGAATTGTCTTTCTTTGCTCTTTGACACTTCACATTGCAGCTTTTCCTTGAAGAAATTGCAAGAGATATTCAGATAGCTGAGCCAGAATGGAAGATCATTTTACTGAGATACTTCAATCCAGTTGGAGCCCATGAAAGTGGTAAACTCGGCGAAGATCCCAGGGGCATCCCAAATAATCTCATGCCTTATATACAGCAAGTAGCTGTTGGAAGATTACCTGAGCTCAATGTATATGGTCATGATTATCCTACCAGGGATGGCTCTGCGGTATGTACAAGTCACACATATACTGCATTTTTTTTCTTTACAGAATCATATCACAATGACATTTAAAAATTCATACTTAGAGAAGAAAAAATTTATGTCATTTCAAATATTGGTTATAAAATTAAAGGAATACATCTTAATACATTTGTGCTTGGTATTTTGTCCGTGAAATATAAAATCCTAAATTTTTTAATCAAACGTCAAAACACTTTATTAGCTTTAAGACAACAAGTTCACTAGTATACTCTGTAGTGAAGGCAATAGACCATTTCTTAAAATTGTGACAGTATGACAAATTATTGGGTGATAAAGCAAATAACAGCTTAGATATACTTCATACTACTGCAGAAATGCTAATCCTCTTTCTGTTTTCTTAAATAAAATAAGGTTCGGGACTATATCCATGTGATGGACTTAGCAGATGGTCACATTGCTGCCGTGAGAAAGCTTTTCGCAACGGAAAACATAGGTGAGTTGTTCTTTATCTCCCCTTACTTATTGATACTGACAAATTTGTTTTTATCAGTAATATTATTACGTTAGCCATGTACTGGAATTGAAACAAAGATCGTAGGCAAATGTATCAAAGTATTTTTGCGTCTGTAGATTGATTGCCTTACATCTCTGTATGATTAAGTCAAAAGTGATAAATTGGTTTTCAGGTTGTACTGCTTACAACTTGGGAACTGGTCGTGGTACATCTGTGCTTGAAATGGTTTCTGCATTTGAGAAAGCTTCCGGCAAGGTAATTGTTTATCTTTCTGATATACATGTACATTTTATGCACAGTAGCACCAAAAAAAAAATGGAATAACCAATTAAGATTTCTCTTTATCCATTGGAAATTGTATCCTTTCAGAAAATTCCATTGAAGTTGTGTCCAAGAAGGCCGGGAGATGCTACGGAGGTTTATGCATCTACAGATAAAGCTCAGAAAGAACTTGGCTGGAAGTAAGTAATTTGAGCATTTTATAACTAAGCTTTTGTTGACTAAAAGATCAAGACTCTCAAAACAAAAAGATTGGCACATTGTGCATTACGCATGTCTGATAATCAACTTTTGATTTTACCCTGTAATTCTTGTTTAGTTATTAATAATCTGGACCTTTTCTTCAGGGCCAAATATGGTGTAGAGGAGATGTGCAGGGATCAGTGGAACTGGGCTAAGAACAACCCATGGGGTTACTCGGGGAAGCCTTGAAGAACAATTGGCAGGATTACTCAAGGAAACTTTGAATCATCAGCTTAACCAATATCTTTACATACAAATAGGCCTCCCATTGTTGAGGAAGACTTGATGCCTGTTTAGGCACTCAATAATCTTGAGAATAAAGTTTTGTCTGCTTTTTTTGAAAATAATGAAGAAAGCTAGACATTCTATTATTCAAATGTAATGATATTCCCCTAAAAAAAAAATGTATGATATTCTTTTTTACATAGATATATAAAAGTAATATTATCTTGAAACTGTAATTTTGTTTGCTTCTGAAGTAAAAGATATATTTGAAACTAAAGTGATCGTGAAACTGATAATGTGATATGTTTCTCGGTTCATTTGGCCAAGTGCTGTTCAATCGCAGGTAAAACTCTGCAGTTTACAGCAGAACTATTTGACATCTAAGAGAGAAAATAATGCATAACTATTCCAGTTGCTTCCTCAAAACAACGTTATAAACCTGTAGAAATGCTCTCCCATTTTGCACATTTTCTGAAATAGCAGTAACCCTTTTCATGTTGATCAATATATTATTCAATGTTCACTGATTTCAATAATCTTGTCTTTTCTCTTTTTTTCGACAAAGACGAATATTTTAGTGAAAAATCACGTGTACCATGCTTATCTTGTATCAAACTTTCTTTCTTTGGTCGCAAGCTAGCAATCAACAGAAAAGCTAATGTCATTGAATGTTGTTGCTTCATCATCGTCCAATATCCAACGCCTGTCATGTTTCAAAAATAAAATAAGTTTCGGGTGAAATGTAGAATCTTTCAAGGTTCACGTGAGATTGAACAAACACCGTCCTAATCCTTGAGTCTTGGCAATTTGCTTTCAATGAAGACGATGGAGATAATAATGTAACATTGAATGTGGTCTATAGAGAAATATTAACATAGTAAAACCCTTCATAAGTTATAGGGTCTTGCTAATCAGTGTCCTAAAGGCAATGGTTAAGGAATATATAAGTAGAGATTTTGTCTTGGAAATGTAAGCTGTTACAATTGACCAAGTAACAATTACACTACTTTTTATTAAAAAAATTACTTATTTTGGTTGCTTAACCAATGTCCTTAGGACACTGGTTAGCATTCTCCTAATTTATAATAACTAATGTTGTTCGTATGATTTTCCAACAAAAATATGATGGTTATCATATATGATTAATGTGGATCTATGTTTATCATATGACATATTTAAAAACAATTTTATTATGGTATAACTTATTAGTGGTTATTGCAATCGGTATTGACCCGTGCATCACATTAAGACCCATTCGTATTCATGAGATTGGGAATTCTCATCATAATATTAGTAATAATTTCGTGTGTCATATTATAGTGAATTGTAAGTAATGTGTTTAACTATATCTGCACGGGTAGACGATCTAGGTTAATTAAAGAGCCGATAAAATTGGTTTTTGTGGTTAAATGCAATGGTATATTGGTGAAATTACTTTTTGATTTATAGTTTTTTGTTTGTAAATATTTGCCCCTGATTTTGCATGTTCGTTGGACAAGATTTTTCCTATGATGTTTTTACATGTAAAGTAAGAAAGAGAGAGAAATGAAAAAGCGTGAAAGAAAAGAAACTTATATGTTAATAATGTATGTTTTCTACTCCGCTTTCTTTACTCTCATTCTCTCCATCAATCTCACTATCTCTCTTCGTTAAAGATTATAAGGCAATCAAGAGAGTGTGTTTGTGAGATTAAGAGAGAAATAGAAAGTAAATAGAGAGATGTAGAGAAAAGTAAAAGAGATAATTCAATTTTATGTCTGGATTATTGATAATGAATAAGTTTCAACTCTTTAACGAGTCTCAACTCACGAAAGAGATGACATATAAACATTTATATAAAAATAATTATCAATTAATGTTTTTTTGAAAGAGTTATCAATTAATATTTTGATAAACTTAAAAGAGAGAACGTTGATTATTTTTTAATTTATTGATTCATTTAATTATATTATTATTTTTAATTTTGTGAATATTTCAGGACAAAAATGATTTATAAAAGAATAGTATTTTCGTAATTTTAAAGTAATAAATAATTTAAAACAAATCAAGTCTTCTAAAACAATGATTGTTTTTAAAACTACTATAGGGCTGATCCTAGGATGTTGATAACTATTGTTGGAAAATTGATTGGAAATATGCACCACTAGGGACCAGCAAGGAAAAGAAGTCACACTCAGTTAGGAATTTAAGAAAATATATAAACAAAGAGTAGATTATATTATTTTAGGACGTGCTTCCTGTGGCACTATTTGTTTAAAAAAAATATATTAAAATTTAGAACTTAATAATATTTTATATTTTGTGGTGAACCGAGAAGAGGAAGAGATTGTAAAAACTACCAAACTATCCCTAGTGTGTGTAATTACCAAACAAAGGGGTGTATAGAAAAGAGTGGTCTATGTATCTTTTTCCTTTATATTTTGTGGTCTACCATCTATTTTTAATTTTTCTCATACTCATATGTCACACTACACTAGGCACTATAGTTGACATTTGGAATATCAAGTCTGAAAACTAAAATTTCCACAAGCCTGATGATTGGATTTAAATTCCTGCCAGCAGCGTGGAAACTGCACAGTGACTATTGGACTTGATCCTTCCACCCTCCTCAATCATCAACCCTCTTATATTTTGAAAAATCCTCAACTCTCTTATTACTCCATTGTTAACTTAATACTCAGTTTCTTGATGACTTATCATCATGACCATAATATTAGAACTCACCTTTGTATCAACAGAAGGCCTAAACAACTACACTTCCTATCTCAACCCTACCATAAAACCCTTCATCACACTCACCAAATTCCCTCCAACCACCTCAACACCACCTAAGGCATGTGATAATATTAACATGTTCCATGTACCACTCGATCCTACCTTCTTTTCAGACCCATCTTCCTGTCTATACCTTCAGGTTTTCACCAAGAGAAGAATCATGGGGCAGGCTCAACTTGGGTGGTGTTTTATTCCGGCTTCAGATATCGGGCTTCTTACACCGGGCTCAGTCCGGTACCTGAGTTACCGGCTACGAGGTAAAGACGGTTCCAGGGGACATGCCATAATCAACATCTCCGTCAGATTGGAGATAACAACGTTGATGTCATCGAACATGGACACATGTCACACTGTCATTGGGATCCCTGTGACAACCTTTCGGGAACTTAATCACCATGGTTGAAAGTGGTTTAGCGGGGGCAGTGACGCAGTGTCATCCCGAATTGGATTTCCTGATGTTACAGCATGAAGCTCTAACAAATATGAGCGGTTTGACATGGACAGTTGAGATCGTTTCACCCCATAAAACCGAGCTTCAAAATTGAAATTGAATTCTTTGATCTCAATCAATTACAATTACACTGTGAAAGGATGTGAATATGTTACAGCAGCAAATCCGTGGGACCGGGTCCGTGTCATCCTCATCCTACTTCTTTGTTTTGTCCTCATCTTGGACACTAACGTGTGTGTGTGTGATATTTTCTAATTTGAGAAAGTGGGCAAGGCCACTTGTTTTGTGATCTGTTTTGATTGATGTAACATCATTTTCTTTTTTTAGCCGTATGAATCTCTTTGCATGTGATGTGAGTTGGAAATATACATAAACATTTCGTGTTTTGATAAGTTTTAATAAAGCTATGTCTATTCCTTATTATTAATATTGAATCATTACAGACAGCGACAACCATTCAAAAGAGTAACGCATGTATTTCCAGCCAAAATTTTTGAATAGAAACTGTTGGCTGTTGTTTTTGGTAAGTATAGTGTTACTGTTTTTTTTCTTCTGGAAACTGTATAGCGATAACTGTTAAAGAGGCAAAGATATGGATTAAATAACAAATTTTACTCCTCTAAAGTGAACAATATATAAATAAAATGAGTAGTATTATAAATCAATGACTGACACCGTACTCTGTCATATGCATAACCAAAAAAATGTTGAAATAACCCTCCACTTTTTTTTACTTTACGAATAGATGAACAAAATTTGAATAAACCTTGTAAACATTACTGTAGAGCAACGTTTATTAACTTAAATGGGATGGTTTTTAATATTAATTTTCATCCTTTCTAACTAATTGAACTGACTTCTAATTCAGCAAAGCAAAATAACGCTGAAGATTTGAGTACTTGGCATACGCCATTAGTTTAAATTCAGCTCCTATCGCTCAAATCAAATAAAATGAATTATATAAAAAAATGGCATTTAATTGACAAACAGAAACAACGATTATCAGATAAACAGCAATGTTCAAAGTTAACAGTAAAAAAACTATAAATGATGTTCTTAATCCCGATCCACCGGTTTATTATTAAAATATGTCATAAATAAATGGACAGATTACAGATACATATGTCTATCAGGCTATCTCATTTGCGTTTGTGATTAGGAGGCTTTGAAACCTTGAATTACAAATATACAAGCAGCAAGGGATAATACATCCCTGCTTACACAAAGATTTAAAAAAAAAATATGTTTTTACTTCTTTCTTTTCTTGTGTATGAATGAATACATGCTGTTGTACAAAACGTCAGAACTTACAGATTGGCAAGTGTAAAAAGTGTGCCCCTCCAAAGTTCTAACTGACTTCACTATTGGCCTCTACCCCAATAAAAACTTCTGTCTCTCTCATGGCTTTAGCCTGAAGAACGCTAATAGACCTAAAGCAGCAACAATTGCAGCTCCAGCTGCGACGGTATGATAGGCCGAGGCCCATGCTTCTGACTCAGCATATTCCAAACCTAAACTTGCTTCTGTTCCGTAACCATGCGTTCCTGAGTAGTCTAAGTGCAATCTCAATCCCTACAGAATTCACCAATTCATGTTCCTGAGAAATCAACTGATATGTACAAATACTAAAATGAATGTGGATCATAGGTCCCTTTCCCAATTAATTAACAGCAAGCTTTAAGTTTAGAGGTATCAAAACTTATTTAACTATGTGGTTACACTTGCATTGTTGTGACCTTTTTGTTTAATTAAATTGGAATTTAAACCCCAGCAATACATGTAAGATACATGCATTTTATATTCTACCCTCACTTAGGTTTTGCTATTACATTTTTATATTGCAATCACATAAAAAAAAATAGAAAATAAAGCACTTGTTAGTATTTTGCTCTAAATCTATATTTTCTTCAAAACAAATCAATACCCCCCACAAAATAAATTTCATATAAGACTGGACCAGCAACAGATCCACAGTACCTTCAGACCAGACGTCTTTGCATGGTCGACGGCTGCAGCGAGATCACTATCTGAAGCCAATACAACTTGATCGTGTTCTTCATCTTCATACTGCAAACAAATTGACCAGTTTGCATTAGAAAGAGGAGGAAACATTAACACAACTTTGTCAATATAAATGCAACATCTTGAATCATACCAAAATGTGGGGCAGGTTATTGGGATCGATATCATCGCCAACTCTCTGAATGATGGAAGTTATAACCTCTGACAAGCTCCGAGTATCTGAAGTTGCAAGAAAACACACAAACCACTCAACTGACAATATTTTACTTGGCACATAATTAACTTAAATATAATTTACAAGTACAGATTGCTCGAGATCCATTATTTCTTTATTTTTTTTATTATAGAAGAAAATAAATGTAATCTATGAATGGTAACAATAATGGTTGACATACCACATGTGAATCTATGTAATCTACCCTTCTTATCTTGTAGTTTGAAGGAAAATGTGGTCTGCACGCTTGACGCATTATAAGGAATGGATCTCCCTGTTTCTCCTCCCTCGGAAATCATTTTCAAGGAAATGTCGCTGGCAATGCCATTAATAATGTGTAAGTCCTTTAAAAGTATGGAAATAATTTTTCCCAGAAACGTCAGTGCACATATCTAACCTTTGTGAATCTTCTTCTTCGTCATTTGAAGTTAAGGCCATGGCCGAATCCCAAAACTTTTGTATCATGGAGTTGGCAGTTTCATTGTTAAGATTAGCAGTATTCCCAACCTAATTAATGGAGAAAAATGATACCGTCATTGTAAATGCTTCCCAGTACCCAGGAAAATATGACAGGAAGCTGAAACAAATTAACAGAAGTGGTTTTGGTATTATAATGTATGCCTATTCATAATTAACATGAGAAATGCTCCAAACCCTCATAGTGAATAATATTCATTTGGGAGAAACAGATTAATATTTTCTTCATATCTTAGGAAGTTGCACATTGCAAGCAGAAGGCAAAAGAAATTTCCTGATTTTCTATCATCTACCTACTGGAAATCGGACCTCATTTCCTAAAAGATCTTTTAAATCTCATTTAATTTCCATCAACTTTCAACTTCTAAACACTTTAAATTATTTTTCATGAACTTCTAGTTATTAAGTAGTAAGGATTCAAGAGCTGTTTATTGACAAGAACTTGATTGCAGCAATTAAGAAGTTAAGAGATTAAATTCGGGCAAAAACTTATTGAGAGATCAAATTCACAACATTGACCAATAACTAAGCCTTAATTATTTAGGTTCACATGCCAACTCTCTCTCTTTTAACTCCAAATTCTGGTTTTCAAGAAAATTGGATAAATGAAAATTAGTTAACATCTATTATTCTTTTGTTGCTGGGGAATAATCAAAACAAGATTTCAGATTCTAATATTCCCAATATGCTTGGGCAGATGGGTGAATATAAAAGGTGACAATATGTTTCCAGGTTTAAGACCAAAATGCTGACTGCTGAGACATACATCCTTAACTTGCATACATATTGAGATATTGATATTTATCAGTTCATAGAAAGTATAATTTGAAAACTATTTTTAGCTTAACAACAGCAGAAGTACCAATCAAGGGCTAGATAAGTTTACAATTATTTCATCTAAAAGCATAAACAAAGCCACATACCTGACTAGCTGTGGCCACAGCAGCATGAGTGATATTAATCACATCAACCGTGGCAACAACAATGCCATCTGTTTTCAAAAACCAAAATCAGAAAAATATCAATGAAGGAACCTGTTCCCCATCTCATGCCAGTATATTACCTCTATCAACCACAGGAAGATGCAAGAATTTTCCATTATGCATTATGTGAAGCGCATCAACAATTGGTGTATCAATTATTGCACATTCTGGATTTGCAGTCATGACCTGTAGATTGTGTTGAATATACGTCAGATAAAAGGGAGAAGAAAAGGCAGGAAAAATGTGATCCCAAATAAAACTAGATTAAGATATACCGTCTCAACAAGAGTTGTCGATGCGGAGAGATTTTGTGCAATAACCCGCATCAAGATATCCTTTGAACTGAAATTTGTATGCACAGTACCGTCCATCAAAATCAATCCCACGATACTTAATGACATTAAAAAACTAAAGTCTGTCTGTTTCAAGAATACTTTGTTTTTAATGATTTGCAAAGCACCAAAATTTTACTTACTATTTTTAATGTAAATTTCAAGATTAATAAAAATATAATGTAACACTATTATGAGCCACAAATATATACTCCAAATTAAACATAAACTTGATTTTTCAATGTGGGGGAGGGAGTGGCAATTGTAGAAAAGGTGTGACATTTCATGATTTCAAAATATAAAAAGGAAACGGGTGGCGATGTTCATAGCAACAGACTTACGTAAGGATACCACAAGGTTTGTTATCAATCGTCACAATAGCAGCACTTCCATGAAGTTCAAGCATCTTTTTTGTTGTTGTCAAAACTGTATCTGTTGGTGAAACTGTAACAACCCTGGAAAGTTCGTCTTCTGAATTAACTTTGGATGATAGCTCCGAACACGAAAACTAACTAAAACATATGTGGTTTTTCTTTATCTTAAACAAAAAAAAGGTATTACCTACTTTGAATTCTCAGGAATGATTGTAGACAATGATGGCTTAAATATCTGCTCCCGAAGAGTCTCAATGAATGATGAATTGGATCCTGTACATAGACCAAATTAACATGAAACAAAATTTGGCTGATATGGAAAATGGGAGTCTAACTTAAAACACTGTCTAATGTTGTCCTAATTAGAAATAAGAGAATAAGATGTGCAAAAAGAAATTAATCTACAAACCAGAGGCAGATGCTCCCCAGTGTTTGTCGATACCTTCAACAGCTGCTGCAATTGCCTTTCCTTTCTCAGCTGCCCTTTCCATACGAGCAATGGCATCGTATAAACACTTGGCTATGTCAAGGATAGCAACCACTTCTCCATTCTCCACTACCGGTAAATGTCTGAATTTCCCTGCAAAACATAAATCAGCCTTGTCTTCAGAAGGCACAACAGCATAATGTAACAGGCAAATAGCATATAGCATGAAGTAATGATGAACATTGCGGCATGTATGACCAACCTTGCACCATCTTTTGGAGCGCTTCGACGGCAAGAGTTTCGGTAAGGACGAATACTGGATTCCTTGTCATAACCTTGGAACAAGGTGTGTCTTCAAGATTAACTTCACGCGCAATAACTCTTGTTAATATATCCTTTAACCACAAAAAATAGGATAGCCAGTTATGCATGCTTTTTGTGCAGAAATCCAATTCCATTCCTTTCCATAATTGTCTTTCTTATTAAAGGAATAAAAGGAAGATCGAGTCATACCTTGTCTGTGAGGATTCCACAGAGCAAAGCATTAGAATCAGTTAGTAACAGAGCATCTACTCTGCGAACAGCCATTTGACGACAAGCTTCATAAACCGTTGTTGTTTCAGGCACTGTCAATGCCTTTGAAAGTCGCAATGATTTCACAGTTCGCTCTCCCCTGATCCAATTGGAAGAAGAAACAAAACTATCAGTGCATGCAAATAAAAAATGTTGACAAAGCAAGTGCAGGAAAACATGAAAGTATGTTATAGTGTGGTGTCATAGATTGTTATGTCTACCTTAACAGAACAGATTCAAGAATATTCATTTAGAATGTAATATTAATTAAAGTAATGATGATTTGTTTCCTCATTTTCATATGCATATTTTTCTAAGTATTCACGATAAGATGCTCGCAAAAGAACAGTTAAAGGTTTCCTTCTACGTGTATAATGAACTCATGATCACATCAATTCAATATACTTGTGTGCTCTAGTGAGAATATTAATATACCACCGCCATCATTATCCAAGTATTCAAATTAATAGAATCTTTCAATGTTTATCTTTATCCTGACAGAAATAGAATGCAAAGCAACACTATATAAGGTAGATAAATCCCAACTATATTGACAGACCAAAATTTAACAATAAAAACAACATTAATTTGTTAAAAAGATCAATGTAGAGCCTTTCAATGCAGCTATCACGAAATTGTCAACAACAAAAAAATGTAGCTATCACGAATGGATTTTTTTTTTTTTTAAGATAATCTAATTAAGTGTATTTAAAAACTCGTTCGAACAATAATATTTCTCATTGATAATGGGCGTAATCTCAACAGAATGAATCAACTAGATTAAGCTACAATTATTAGAAATAGACATTTTAAGATTATTCTCTTTGTAAATATGGCAACTCAAAAAATTAAGAACTTACAAATAAAAAAAATGAAAATCATAGAGACATTGAGGATATGAATTCAATTTTGAATTTCATTTTATCAATGGAATTAAATCTGAGTATTGAATATTCAATTCAACACAAAACATTCAAGATCAGTAATTATAAGGGAATGAGGAAGAGAATGTACGTGGTTGTGGGGCGCATAGGATGAAATGGTCTAGGAGGAGGTGAAAACTCAGATGTCTTCTTCCTTGAGCGAGTAGGGCTAGTTGAGAACGAACCACTCTTTCGAGACATTTTGCGTTAACTTTGTTATTGTATACTGTATCTGAATACAAATCAAATGTTAGAGTAATGAAAGCATGCATGATTGAAACAGTTTCAAAAGATTATATGAAACTCACCAAAATGATCGGAGAGTTAATCGGGATTGGGGGAAGGGAAGTGGTCGGGAAAATGATCGGAGAATGGAACCGGTGACCAGCCGGCGAGGAGAGAGAGAGGGAAAGAGATAGAGAGAGAAAGAGGGAAGATTGCATTGTGAGGATGGTTGGAAGAAAAAAGGCGGGACGAAAGGAGAGGAGAACTTGAAGCCGATTCTAATGGCTACAATCACACTGCTGCACGTCACCATTTCTTTCTCGAGTTTACTCTTTTATTTTTTTAATATTTTTTATTGATTTTTTTTTTTACTCGTATCAACAACCTCCAAGTGAACCACGGTTATATACTTACTTATATAAATCATGATAATGTAAAAAAAAATATACATATATAAATCATGATAATGTTATAAGTTTTTAGTTTTAAGGTTTAAGTATACTTTATATTCCAAGCATTTGATGAAATGTTTAAATGAGTTTTTTTTTTTTATGGTGTAGATCTGGAACAATTATCCAATAAATTTGAACACAATGTTAGCTGAAGTCTGTTATAACCGGGGAAAGTCCAACAAGTTGTTCAAAATTTGGGTTGATGTCACATTAAAAGATCTGAAGGATAAACTGGATGAAATCATCCAACAACTCAACCACGGAGACACAAGTCGAAAAACTGACGTTCAGTCGGATGATGCACACAAACAACGATAATGTGAGGAGTATGTTCTCAATATTTGATCAGCACAACATGTTCCTAATTATCGAGATAGATTCTTCATTGCTGAAATTACCTGAAGAAATTCTCAAGAGTTTGATTCGGCCAATTGAAAATGTTTAGGTAGTATTATTATGTTGTTTTGAGCTTGATCATGCTCCTCTGTCAATTGAAACTTGTCAATTGACATAGCAGTAAAATTAAGCTCAAAATAATATATTGAAATGCATTCATGTCTGTTGTCACTCATCTTATATGTTCGTCGCTCTTCATTCTTTTGAATTTTCAAATAGACTACCAAATTTTTACATTAAGAATAAGACACTTCAATGCTAACATTTTCATCAAATTTTCGTAAATTTAATTTAAATTCAATATCATTATGATACAACATCCTTATGGAGAACGTAATTTAATGTAACGCAGCGTTTCGTTTATTGCCCGATTTGAACGAAGATGAAATTAAAACTAAATAAATTTATCGTATTTTAATGTTTTGGAATTGATTTTGCGTACCATTGTACAAAAAAATGTTTTTAAAAATGTAACCAATGATTGAAAATTAAAAAAATGTTTTAAGGTATTGAGAATGATTGAATGAATGTAATTATAACTGATAATGAATATTGCAAAAAATGTGATTGTTAATTTACCTAAAACCAGCACAAGTTAATTCATATTTGGCGCTAACGTGAGTTAACTTAAGTTAATTTTAACGCGACTTAACTCACATCAAGTTGACTCTAGCAAACGTGAATAAATTTTAGGATTATTTTAAACAGTTTTAGGTGGAAATGAGTAAATTTGATTAGGAGAAGAGCAGTTTTCCGCATGTGAAAATGGATACATCTGCACCGACCGTGTTTGGGACCTGTTCTCAATGAAGTACGTAAAAAAAATACTGTATCCGTATCACGAGAGAGTCATCTGAGCCGTTAAATTGAAATCACACCTGACACGTGTCTTATTTCGTGTGTATTATGTTTCCCCAAACGTCTCTCCTACTCCTCCTAAACAGTTCTAGATCCTTCTCCAAAGGCCACACTACTTGTGGAGCTGTGGTCACACACAAATCCTTGCTTTCTCTCGTTCGGTGCTCTGCAAAAGGTTCAGGAAAATGGCTGATTGGGGTCCGGTGATCATAGCGGTGGTGCTGTTTGTGCTGTTGAGTCCAGGACTGTTGTTTCAAATACCGGGTAGAGGCAAGGTGATTGAGTTTGGGAACATGCAAACAAGTGGAGCTTCCATTCTTGTTCATGCCATCATTTACTTTGGACTCATTACTATTTTACTCATTGCTGTTGGTGTTCACATCTACACTGGGTAAATAAATATAATAGTAAATCTTTGTAACATACTGGATGGATGGGGATCTAGATCGATGCATTTTCTTTTACTTGTTTTTATTAATTACCAGTATTTTTTTATGTTCTGTCTTATGTAGTTCGTGTGTTAGTGCAGTGGTTGTTGATACTTTTCCCCCTCCATAAATGAAAGAAATTGATGGTTGTGTTGTGAAGATACGATTTATGATTCTTTTTGCGTTGTGACGTGACTGTGGATTTGCCTTTATTTTACTTGCAAATGTACTTTTTTTTCTAACTTTTTCTTCATCGCACTTGTCAAATGAAATTGAAAAGCAGACAACGAAAAGGTAGGCAGACCCTTTGCTTCTCCAAAATTAATTTTAGTGAGTGTCATGATAATTTATTTTTCAGAAAATAGAAAAGGTCTTGAGCTTACGCGATTAGGGTCCCTCCTTGGCTTGGCATGGACCGTATCAATCAGGATAGTACAGTAGGTAAAACAAACTGATTCTCTTTGTTTTGGCTCAGTGGTGTCATAATCTTGTGTTCCCACTCCCCCATGACATTGCACGGGGGGAGAAGCTGCAACTTCCTTCCTTCTTTCCGGCCCCCATGTGCCGGAGGTGATTCACAAACCCACTAACATGTTGGTGAAGATAACCTGAAAATCATTTTTTTTTTTTTATGATGTTTTAAAAAGTTAAATAGCAATGTAAACTTAATACCATTAGAAGACGTAATCTGTCTCTAATTCCGCTATAGTGTTATAGACGCAAAATTTATAAGTGTTAGGGACACTCGATTTAAAGACCTTATACAATAGTGTCTTTGCCATTGCCATGAGGTATCTTACTAGAAACTCGATAAAAGGTAATAGTGAGCAGAATATGAGATGCGTTAAGCTTCATTTCCTCAAACAAGAGACCAGGGATGTTGACTTGTTCTTGTGAGTGGAGGTTTTGGCGGAGAGTATCTTATTATACCTAGAGCTCCGTCGATAGAGATATTTCTTTCTTGTGGAGATGAGACGAGAAATTACTCGAAACAAGTTGGGGGACGGGGACATGGATAACGCCTCGCCCTATGGGGGAGTTTTTTTGTTTTTTTTTTAATTAACGCAAACAAACTTAATGTATTTCATTTAGGATCTATTGATTGAGTGATAAAAATACGGAAACTAGATAAATATGGAGCAACCTTAGCAAGACTATGAACAACTTCATTGATTTGTTTTTTAATGAATATAACACGAGAGTTCATAACATTTGACGCCAAAATGTGTCTATAATGACCGATAATGTCACCAAAATTCGATAGATACTATCGACGACCATCTTCGAGTCTATCTCAATCTCAATATCAATATCAAACATTTATAAGTCCCTTACCCACTTCAACGTAGTTAGGAGTCCTATTGCTCCACCCATATCAACTTCAAAATAGGGGATACCCACTCAGTTCTTGCTAGGACATTGCTCCTCTCATGGTCTCTAATGAAAATAAGTGCATTGCAGAATGATGTATCTACATTACTGTGCTCCTGATTTTTGGGTATCAATCCATTGATTGGTATTGCACCTTCAATCTTTGAACTTTCTACTTTTATTTTTGGGAAGGGAAAAAAGAGAGAAAAACCCTTA